>Ga0307468_100000015_pt1 | contig 191755 bp, 147 predicted proteins | sample atmdna_FD_203085 | JGI IMG/M metagenome (GOLD analysis project Ga0307468, IMG submission 203085) | Hardwood forest soil microbial communities from Morgan-Monroe State Forest, Indiana, United States - atmos_gases AM2C_05 | ecosystem: Environmental > Terrestrial > Soil > Temperate forest >...
TGCCCTACCGGGCACGGAAACCGGCACCGGCAGCATCGCGTCGCCTCAGCGACGCTTTAACCCGGCGATTTACATGCGCCGCTGACGCGACGCGATGCTGAACGAGCATCTTTCCCGGCTTTGAAAAGCCGGGCTAAATTCAGGTCACCGCTACGCGGTGTTGACGGCGCGAAAATCTGCATCGCACCCGTACTGCTTATAGGGACTCAGCAAATAGAACAAGACCGCAAGCATTTTGGCGAGTGGCTATATGCCCATCGCGTGAAAACATTCCTGCTATTAATGGCACATGCGATTGGGGTTACATGATTATGGAATCGGATAAAGAAAAAGAGATGCTAGGTTTTCTATTCAGGCAATCGAAAAGCGCGGTTGATTTGCCCGTACCTTTTCATGGTGAGGTTGCCGACGCCATAGGGTTGATCGCTCAGATGGGTGACGCGGCGCTTTTGGCATTGCTACTAAAAATGGTACTCAAGGACAGAATAACCGACGATGAGATTCAGTTAATCTGTGATGCGTATTATCACGATTGAATATGGGACGTTTCGTTAATTGAAAAATCAGGTTTTTACCAGTCCTCGAATCAATCCATAGGCGGCATAAACAATCGAATCCAACGAAACGCGTGTGCCTTTAACCCAATATCCGCCGTCTCGCTGTTCGACGTAATCTGTAGGCATAACCGTTTATTATCGTTGATGCTTTCAATCCGCCGCGCCTTCGGCCATCTCCGACGCGCCGACCGAGAAGTAGACCGCGTCCGGGTGGTGAAAGGCCAGCGCCGACACGCTGGCTTCCGGCTCCATCATGAAGCCTTCTGTAAGCTGCACGCCAATCTCTTCAGGCCGCAGCAAGCGGAACAATCCAGCCTGCTGCTCAAGGTCAGGGCAGGCCGGATAACCGAACGAATAGCGCTTGCCGCGATAGCGCGCTTGAAACAGCGACTGGCGCGGCAACTCATCCGCATCGGCAAAGCCCCACAGCGCCCGCAAGCGCGCGTGAATCCACTCTGCCGCCGCTTCCGCCGTCTCCAGCGCCAATGCCTGAAGCGCATACGAACGCAGATATTCGCCTTGCTGTTTGGCGTCTTCGGCCAACTCGCGTATGCCTTCGCCGGCAGTCGTCACGAACAAGGCCACGTGATCGCGCTCAAGCCTTCGCCCTTCGCCGTCGCGCGACGGCGACAGAACGAAATCGCTCAAAGCCAGCCCGTCGGGCTTGCGCTGGCGCGGGAAGGTGAAGGTCTCCAGGGGATCGCTGGCGTTGCGTCCGGCAAATAAGTGCAGGCGATTGCCTTCGCCTTCGGCCTCGAAGAACTGCCACAGCACACGCACATGCATTGCGCCACGGCGGCATTCTTCCTTGACGCGCTCAATCTTTTCCTCCAGCTCAACGGCTTTGCGGTCGCCCGCCGCCAGCAATTCCGTGAAGCGCCCGCGCAAGCCGAGATGCCGCCCGTAAAGCATCTGCGGGTTGATGTAGCTCCAGATTTCATCAAGATCTGTAATGTTGATTATATGCCGCTCAAGGTCGGGCACCGCCGCAATCGGCAGGCTCAGCCTGACACGCGAACTGCGCTGCTCGCTCTCATCATAGACGACCTGTACGGGCGCGGGCTTGGCACCGAGATCTGTCTCCAGCAACTCGGCTTCGAGCCGGGCGCGCTCGTCCGCACTCATCAGGCGATTGAGCGTCTCCAGCCCGTTCATCGCGTCGCTGCAATAGACCACCGTGTTGCTGTAGGCCGGGGCGATCTTCGTGCGCGTGAAACGATTTGACAGCGCCGCGCCGCCAACCAGCAACGGCACCGCGACGCCGGCATCTTTCAAGTCTCCCGCCGTCAAGACCATCTGCTGCGCCGATTTGACGAGCAAGCCGGATAAGCCGATCACGTCAGGCTTATGCTCGCGCGCTGCCTGAATCAAAATCTCCGACGGAATCTTGATGCCGAGATTGATCACCTGATAGCCATTGTTCGACAGGATGATGTCAACCAGGTTCTTGCCAATGTCATGAACATCACCTTTAACGGTGGCCAGCACGATGCGCCCGCGCACCGAATCGGCGCGCTTCTCCATAAACTGTTCGAGATGCGAAACCGCCGCTTTCATCGCTTCGGCGGATTGCAGCACTTCGGCGACGATCAGTTCGTTGTTGTTGAAGAGCCGTCCGACTTCTTCCATGCCGCGCATCAAGGGGCCGTTGATGATGTCGAGCGGCGCGGCTTCGTTGAGCTTCACGTTCAAATCGGCAACCAGACCCTCTTTGGTGCCTTCGATGATGTAATTCGCCAGGCGCTCATCCATCGGCAGGTCGCTGGCGACCTTCTTGGTGCGCGACGTTTGCGAGCGGAAATGCGCCGCGAACGCGGCAATCGGATCGGCACCGCGATTCCACAACAAGTCTTCGGCTAATCGGCGCTCCGCTTCGGGGATCGAGGCATAGCGTTCGAGCTTCTCGGAATTGACGATTGCCAGATCCAAACCGGCCTTCGTGCAGTGATACAGAAAGACCGAGTTCAGCACTTCGCGGCCCGCGTCTGGAAGACCGAATGAGACGTTGCTGATGCCGAGCACCGTCTTGACGTGCGGAATCTCTTCCTTGATAAGCCGCAACGCTTCGATGGTTTCGACGGCGCTGCCGACGTAGTTTTGATCGCCGGTGGCGCATGGAAAGACGAGCGGATCGATGATGATGTCTTCGGGCCGCATGCCATAATTTTCTGTAAGCAACTTTACAGAGCGTTTGGCGACCTCAAGCTTGCGCGCGCGGGTGACGGCCTGCGCCTGTTCTTTGTCTTCGTCAATGCAGCCGACGATCAGCGCCGCGCCGTACTTGCGCGCCAGGGGCGTGACGCGCTCGAATTTTTCCAGCCCGTCTTCGAGGTTGATCGAGTTGATGATCGACTTGCCCTGGCAATAAGTCAGCGCCCGCTCGATGGCGACGGCGTCGGTCGTATCGACCATGATCGGCACTTTGACCAGGCGGATCAGGCGTTCGTAGAAACGGTCGGCGTCGTAGAGTTCGTCGCGGTCGGCGTTCTGCAAATTAACGTCGATGATCTGCGCGCCGCCTTTGACCTGCTGTCGCCCGACTTCGGCGGCTTCTTCATATTTCTCTTCGCTGATCAAGCGTTTGAATTTGCGCGAGCCGACTTCATTGGTGCGCTCGCCGACGATGAGCGGGCGTTGATCGTCGCTCGCTTCAACGAAGTCTATGCCGGAAAAGAGCGCGCGGTGATGCGTCCGAGGGAGGCGCGGGCGCTTGCCTTCGACCATCTGTGCAAGCTGACGTATATGCGCTGACGTAGTGCCGCAGCAACCGCCGACGAGATTCAACCAGCCGTGATCGACGAATCGTTCGATGGTGGCGGCAAAGGTTTCCGGGGTTTCGTGATACTGGCCGGTTTCCGGGTCGGGTAAGCCTGCATTGGGGACACAAGACACGCGCGTCTGCGCAATCGCGGCAACGCTGCGGACATGGTCAGTCATCAACTCCGGGCCCGTTGCACAGTTCAAGCCAATTGACAGCAGGTCGGCGTGCATCAACGACACGGCGAAGGCTTCGGCGGTCTGCCCGGCGAGCATGGTTCCCAGGGTTTCAATCGTCCCCGATACCATCACCGGCACTTTCACGCCGACTTCATCGAAGACCTGCCAGATGCCGATGAGCGCCGCCTTTGTCGTGCGGGTGTCGAGTTGGGTTTCAACCAGCAGAATGTCCGCGCCGCCTGCGACCAGCCCGGCGGCTTGATCGTGAAGGGTGTTGACCAATTCATCGAATGTCACCCCGCCGGTGACCGAAATGGATTTCGTTGTCGGCCCCATCGAACCGGCAACAAAGCGCGGGCGAGAAAGCGTTGAATATTCGGCGGCGGCCTGTCGCGCCAAGCGCGCCGCAGTTTCGTTTTGCTGCACGGCCAGATCCTGCAAGCCATATTCGGCAAGGACGATCCCCGTGCCGCCAAAGGTGTTGGTCTCGATGATGTCGGCACCGGCTTCAAGATAGCCGCGATGGATGTCGAGCACGACATCGGGCCGCGTGAAGACGAGGTTTTCGTTGCAGCCTTCAAGCTGCGGCCCGCCGAAATCATCGGCAGTCAAATGATGCGCCTGGATCGCCGTGCCGGTCGCGCCGTCGAGCACAAGGATGCGCTCGGCCAACAACGCTTCCAGCAATTTCGTGCGTTCATTTCTCTCGGTCATACCAACTCACTTACCCGATGCCCTATCTCTCAGGTTCAAAGATAGGGACGGTTCGCAACGGCTCCGCCGGATAATCGTGTAACCTACGATCCCTATGGCGAAACTGATCATGCCGCCGATAAATCCCCCAAACGCCCTGCCCCAATAAACGCTTTCGTCGCTTTGCCAATATAACGAGGCGAGCACGCTTTCCTGACGCCACTGCTCTACCGCGCTTTGATAGTAGCTCTGCGCGCCCACCACTCCGACAAGCATGCCGAATGCGACAAACAAGATGAATGCCGCCAGCGGGTGACGTTTTATAACTTTCATAACCATAAGCGGCTCCGGCCTAGATTCAACGCGCCCCTGGTTATTTGTCGTTTCACCCGCCCGTCTGCCTGCAACTTAGCGGGTCGGCGGCTTGTCTTCTGCCGCCTTCTTCACATCCGTCGGTTTATCATCTTTGCTCACCGGCAGGCCCAACATCTGGCGAATCTCGCCGCGATGCTCGCGCGCCACTGCCGCCATCGTTAGGTAAACCGTATCGAACTCAGATGCCGTCAGCGGTGTCGCGTTGCTCACCAGGTACTTGTAGCCGATGTCGTCGTCGCCATCGACGAAGAAGCTCCCCAGGGTGATGGCATCGTTGGTCGACAGCAAATACTTGAAGACCTCTTCCTTGTTGGTCGCGTTTTTGAGGTTGCCGAAGTTGTAAATGTAAAAGCCGACGAGATTCTTGCGCCGGTCGTTGGTGACGACCACCGTCGTCTTGCCGCCTTTCGGGTCGCTGTAATTCGACACCACCATATCCACCGTGCTCTTGGTCGGATCAATGCTCGCGCCGAGCTTTTGCAGATAGAGTTTCGCCTTCTCGGCAAACGTCAGCTTGGGCGCAGGCGGCTTCGGCTTCGGCGGCGGTGCCTGCGCCGGGTCGGCCTGCTGCGCCCACACGGCACCGGTAATCAACATTACAACGACGGGAACGATTGCGATCAGTTTTCTCATAAGCACCCTGCCCTTCGTGAAGGCAAAAGGCAAAAGGCAAAAGTTACGAAGCCGGATTGCATTGCACTCGGATTGCGTTGTTCATTTTTGCCTTTTGCCTTTCATCCAGTTCACGGTTTCTTCAACGGCTCTTTGTCGGTTTGCTCATTGCGCATAAATCCGTCGAGCGCCGGCACGTACTCGTCGGTGATGCGCAACAGTTCGAGGACGGAGACGCGGAATGCTTCAAAGCCGACGCCGTCTTCGGTCGAGAACGTAAAGCGCGCGCCGATGTCGCCTTGATTGTCAATGAAGAAGGTCGCAAAGGCGCGGTGATTGGTTTCCAGCAATCGCTGAAATAACTTCTCGCGGTCGGTGACGCGCGACAGGTTGAAATAACGTCCTTTGAATTTCGGATAGGCGGTCAGCACCAGCGTTTGATCATTGCGCCGCTCGACGTACAGATCGATGCGCTCGGCGTTGGCATTGTCGGTGCGCGGCACGACCAGCGTATCGGCGCTCCTCGGATGCGGGATCGACGGCATCTCCATCTTGTCGAGATAGCCTTTGATCGTCTGCGTGCTGAGGCCCTTCTGCGGCGGTGCCGCCGGTGCCAGCGCCAGCAACGCTGTAGCAAGAATCGGCATGGCAATACGTCGTCTCATTATCAAATATCTCCGGGTGATCGCCGCGCAATCACGCGCAGGGCGCGTCATCGCCGTTAGCCTAAACAAGTAACGCTAACACCGCGCCTGCGGCTTTGGCAACGCGCCTCAATCGGCCTGCTTGAGAAGCGCCGCCCATCGGGCAAAGATCGTGGAGGCGATTTCTTGGAGCCCCGGCAGATGCTCGTGCCCAAGCCGGATGATCTCGCCGCCATCCAACCGTTCTTCTGCGAGTTCGCCGGCAAATGTCGTAACCATGTCGCTGACGATCTGTGGCGTCGCCTCAAGGTGAAACAATAAACCGTAAGCGTTTGCGCCGAAGCGAAACGCCTGATGCGAGGTTTGTGCAGACGACGCCAGATGAATCGCCCCGCGCGGCAAATCAAACACATCGCCGTGCCAGTGATAGGCCGTAAATCCGCTTGCGACCGTTTCAAACAACGGGTCTTGCCGGCCCTCTTCTGTAAGCGAAATCGCCCGCCAGCCGATCTCTTTGCGCGCCGCCGGGCGCACCATTGCGCCCAGTGCGGTGGCCAACAACTGGCTGCCGAGACAGACGCCGAGCACCGGCTTTTCCGCGCCCAGCGCATGTTCGATCAGGCGCAACTCATCCCGCAGAAACGCCAGCTCATTCTGTTCAGAAACGCCCATCGGCCCGCCCATCACCACGAGTCCCGCCGCATCGGCAAGCGATGATGGCACTGCTTCGCCTGCATAAACGCGCACGTATTCAACGCTGATGTCACGCGCCTGCAACGCCTCGGCGATGGTGCCGAGCGGCTCGGTGGCGATATGCTGTAGCGCGTAAACTTTGGTCATGAGTTTCTATAAGACATCAAGAAAAATATTTATCCACGAAGGGCACGAAGGATCACGAAGAACCAGAAAGCCTTTGAACATCAATTATTCTCCTGCCTCCCTTCGTGTTTCTTCGTGCCCTTCGTGGATATTTTCTTTTTCTTTAACCCTATAACTTGCGAGTTCCTGGTTCTGGGTTCGGCGCTGGTTCGTTTGCTCATACTTAATGTCAGCAAACCAGAAACCAATTCAGAGCGCGCTGAATACATCAAGCGCATATTGCACTCTGCCGAAGGGCGCGCTCACCTGCACGCCCTGCACCAGATGGCGCACTTCCATCAAGGTCTCGCGAGCGATGGCCAATCCTTCTTCGCGCGCCGCGTCCTTGTCGGTGATGCGCTGCATGCGTTTCAAGATAGATTTTGGCACGACGACGCCGGGCACTTCGTTGGCCAGAAATTCGGCGTTGCGATAGCTGACCAGCGGCCAGATGCCGGCAATCACCGGGATGCGGCAAGGCTCGATGCGTTTCAAGAAATCTTTGAGCTGCTCGACATCAAAGGTCGGCTGCGTGATGGCAAACTCAGCGCCGGCTTCGACCTTCCACTGAAAACGCCGCAACTCATATTCCAAATCGACGGCGCAGGGATTGACGCCGACGCCTATATAAAACGATGTCGGGCTGCCGATTGGATTGCCGCCGATGTCTAAACCGTGATTCAAGCGATTGACCATGTTGACCAGGCCAATCGAATCGATATCGAAGACGGCGGTGGCTTCGGGGTACGGCCCCATCTTCGGCGGGTCGCCGGTGATGATCAAGAAATTGCGCAGCCCCAGGCCGGCAGCGCCCAGCAGATCGCTCGTCATGCCCAGCAGGTTGCGGTCGCGGCAACAGTAATGCACAACACATTCGATGCCAACCTGCCGTTCGATGATCGTCGACACCGCAAGCGCCCCCATACGAGATTGCGCGCGCGGGCCGTCCGGCACATTCACCGCGTCAACGCCGGCGTCTTTCAGCAGCCGCACGCTCTCCAGCATTTTCGAGGCGTCGCAACCTTTGGGCGGCACGATCTCGACCGAGGTGACGAACTCGCCGTCGCAGATTTTCCGCGCGAATGCAGACTTCTGCTGGCGCGGCGTCACCTCGACGTTGAGCGCGCTTTCTTCAGCGACAAAGACGCTCACCGCCGAGCGCCCTGGGCTGAGCGAGGCGACGGCGTTGGCGATTTCTTTGATGTGCTTGGGCGTCGTGCCGCAGCAGCCGCCGACGAACTTGGCCCCCGCCTGGATCAAGCGCTTGGCGTATTTCGCCATGTAGTCGGGCGACGCCATATAGAACAAGCGCCCGTCGACCTGTCGCGGCAAGCCGCCGTTGGGCTGCGCCGACAGCTTGCGCTTGGTCACGTCGCGCATCTTCTCGATGGCCGAAAGCATGGTCGCCGGGCCGACCGAGCAGTTCAATCCGATGACATCCGCGCCCCACTCGTCCAGCCGCTTGGTGAAGATTTCCGGCGATGTGCCGTAGCTCGTATTGCCGTCGTTTTGAATTGTAATCTGCGCGACAATCGGCAGATCGGTGAGCGAGCGCACCGCCAGTATCGCCTGATGAATCTCGGCGATGTCCGAGAAAGTTTCGATGACGAACAGGTCAACGCCGCTTTCCAGCAGCGCCTGCGCTTGCTCGCGGAAAACCGCCTGCGCCTCTTCACTGGAGGTCGGGCCGTAAGGCTCTATGCGGATGCCGAGCGCGCCGATGGCTCCGGCAACGAAGGCGCGGTCGCCGGCGGCTTCCCTGGCGATACGCACGGCAGCCGAGTTGATCTCGTAGATCTTGTCTTGCAGGCCGTAGCCCGTGAGCTTGGCGCGATTCGCGCCGTAGGTGTTGGTTTCGATGATGTCAGCGCCGGCCTTAACGTATTCGCGTTGCACGCCGAGCACCAGGTCAGCGCCGGTCAGATTCAATTCGTCATAACAGCGATTGATGTAGACGCCGCGCGAATAGAGCATGGTTCCCATCGCGCCGTCGAAAACATAAACTCGGTCATCGGTGACTGCGTTGCGAAAATCTTTCATACCAAAAACCAAAAGCCCCACGCTAAACTGGCGCGGGGCTGATCCCTTGCAGTTTAGCAGTTTTTTACGTGGAGCAATTTGCTTAAATCGCCACGTCAAATTGTCAATGATGAAAATGTACACGCCGTACCGGCGCAAGTCAATTGTTGGCGTCGCGCTTGCGGGCTTAGCAAAGTCCGTCGAAAGGCGGTCGATGATGCAGCCCTGGCAACAAATTGCTCAGGCAAACACCTCAGGGTCAACGTCGCTGAAAAACGCCTCGTGCAATCGTTCGACAACCCCGGCGACATCGCTCTCGTCGGTCACAAATGTAAGATTAATCTCTGATGCCCCTTGGCTGATCATATTGATGTTGGCATCGCCGATGGCGCTGAACAAACGGCCCGCGATGCCCGGCGTGAACTTCAAGTTATCGCCGACGACGCAGACAATCGCCTTCTCGCGCTCGATGTTCAGGTCGCCGATACGACTGAGGTCGCGCTGGATGGCGTCAAGATTATCCGTGTTGTCGAGCGTCATCGACACAGAGACTTCGGAAGTCGTCACCACGTCGACCGATGTCTGGTGCCGCTCGAAGACTTCAAAGATGGCGCGCAGGAATCCGTGCGCCATCAGCATGCGCGTCGAGGTGACGTTGATGATCGTCACGCCGCGCTTGCAGGCAATCGACTTGATGAGGCTGCGCGAGACGGGCGGCGTCGAGACGATCAACGTCCCTTCGCAACCCGGATTATGGGTGTTGAAGATGTGCACAGGGATCCCCTGCTCGACCGCCGGCATGACGGTTGACGGGTGCAGCACCTTCGCGCCGAAGTAGGATAGCTCGGAGGCTTCTGTAAAGGAGATCACACGAATGCGCCGGGCCCCTTTGACGAGGCGCGGATCGGCAGTCAGCAAGCCATCGACGTCCGTCCATATCTCAATGGCTTCCGCCGAGAGCGCCGCGCCGATAATGGCCGCCGAATAATCCGAGCCGCCGCGCCCAATGGTCGTCGTCACGCCGTCGGCGGTCGAGCCGATGAACCCTTGCGCCACCGGCACGCACATCGATTCAATTACCGGCAACAGCACGTCACGCGCCCGTTGCCGGGTTGCGGCCATGTCGGGCGCGGCGCGCGTGAACTGGTTGTCGGTGACGATGAACTGGCGCGAATCAACCAACTCCGTCGGGATGCCGCGCGCCGCAAACGCTGCCGTGACGATCACCGAAGACAAGCGTTCGCCGAACGAGACGATGGCGTCCTGGCTGCGCGGCGTTAATTCGCCGAGCGTCGCCACCGAACGCGCCAACCCTTGCAACTCATTGAATTGGTAATCAATGCTACGTTCGGCCCATTCGAGCGAATAACCGTCGGTCGTCGTCGCGCCGGCGATCAACTGGCGGGTGGTTTCAAGATGCCGCCGGCGCAATTCCTCGATGACTCTGGCAGCCTCTTCATAGCGCCGCTCAGTCGCAATGCGGGCAATGCGCAACAGCGCATCGGTGACGCGCGCCATCGCCGAGACGACGACGACCGGCGCGCGATTGAGCTTGCTCTTGACGATCTCTGCGACTTGATTGATGGCGGCAGCGTCGCCCACGGACGTGCCGCCGAATTTCATGACGATCATAATCCCTCAGACTGGTTGAGCGCGGAGCCTGACAGTGTTCGGGCGGTTTAGCAGTTTTTTCGTCGAGCAAGTCGCCAGAACTCGCCACGCCGGTTGGTGAAAGATCAAAATGAAAAGCCCTGCGCCAAATCGCCGCAGGGCTTTCGGAAATCCTTCGAGCGATTTAGCACATATTTAACGTGGAGCAATTTGCTTTAAATCACCACGTTCAACTTTAGAAATTGCAGCCTATACTTTCGCGCGAGGCGATGTCAAGAAGTTCGGCTCGCGCATTCCGCGTTGCAGTTTGCAAGCGGCTATCCGCTTGCGGTTTATAAACCAGATCAGCCGGCGCGCTTCGGGATGCCGACGTGGCCTGGCGAGCCAGGTCAACGCGCCAAACAGGCGAAGGGGAATCACCGGGTGATTCCCCTTCCGCAAAGTGAGAGGAAGAGAGCAGAGACCTCTCACTTCGCCGATGATTAGTTTTGCGCCGCACAGCTTTCGTTGCACTGGAACGGCGAAGCGGATTTCCCTTGCGGATTGGTGACCACGATGGCTCCCGCCAGGCCGCCGCAAAACTTGCCTTTCAGCACCAGCCGATTATAGGTATTTGAGCCGGCTTGAGGATCTTCAAACCGGATCTTCCTCGGCGTCTTGCCGCCCACCGTTACGGTCGCCCCTTGCTGAAAGTTAAGGCCAGTGACCACAAGCAAAAACGTGCCTGATGAATTGCGCTCCAGCTTGCAGGCGCTGACGACCGGCTGATCAGTCGCCAAGATAACCTGATCGCAAGTGAAAGCGACCTGCACGCCCTGCTCGTTGCCGAGCGGGCATCCTGGCTGTGCCCCTTGAGGAAGCGCGGTCAGGTTGCGGCTCGTGCCGCCCGGCCCTTGCGCGAAGATCAGGAATGTCTTACCCGCGTTAGCGCTGCCAAAGTTGAACAGCGCATCGATCAGGTTGGGGCTTAGCACAACGAAATTTGTTGCTTGTATTACATTACTCGGATTGGCGCGGTCAACCGCAAAGACGCTGGTCACGCTGCCTTGCGGAGTGATGAAGCAGGCTCCCGAAATCAGCAGGTCTTGCGCCACGGCGCAGTTGCCACCGCTCGGCGTCGTCGATAGCACGACAGGGGCGCGCACGCCCAGATCTATAAGTGTCGTCGTTGTTCTGGTGAACGCTCCGAACTGGTTATTATCACCCGGCGTAAAGGTTGTCGTCAGAGTCAAGTCTGCCAACCCGCCGCAGCAGGAAAGCGGGAAGGCCGTCCCGCGCAGCCCGCTTCCGCTCAATGTGGGTAGTGTTACTCTCACCAGACTCCGGTTGACAGGCGTTACGTTTGTCAGTTGCACGGTTGCATCAGGTAGGCCATCGCCATTCGTATCGCAGGTTATTGCTCCTGATGTAGACACAGTTTTACCCGGTCGCTGTAACGGCACGCCAGTCTGTGTGCTGAAGCCCGGACAGATGATCGTCGTCTCGTTCGGGAAGAAACCGCAGCCCAAAACATTTAGCTGCACATCACACAATGCGTTGATTATCCCAGAAGTGGGCAATGCGGCTCTGCTACCGTCTAAATCTATCAGACTTCCTGCTGCTGGTGATCCTACGGCAGGCTGCCCAGACGCCACGGCTACGGTTCCTACCGGTGTTACAAGAAGGGCGATAGGATCTGGTGGGCAGGTCTTACCGAAGAATCCTACCTTGCTGCGATTAGCATCACGCTGTCTGACAGGCGTGCAGAGCGCAGGATCATTGCCCTCAAATCTCAGGTCGAAATCGGGCGTGGCAAAAGTTATTTCGCCGCCCGCGCCGATGCTCGCGTCTCGCCCCTCGTTGAACAACTCAAAGATATGAGGCTCAGTGCCTTCACCGATCAAGCAGGATTCGAGGCTGGCGGTCTGACTATCAATCACTCCGAAAGGCGATGTATCGGCACGAGTCGCCGCTACGCTGAGGTTGGTTTCGCAAAGCCCTGGCGGGTTAAGCGGCGAGGCTCCGCCTTCTGAGTACCCGGTGATTACCGGGCGCTCAGGTGTACCCAGCAACTCCATTCGGGAGTAATCGAAAATGAAGTTGCCAGTTCCTTCAAGCCTTCGAGGACACGGAACGAGTCTTCCTGTATTGGGCTCTCTGATGTAGAGAAAGTCTGTTGGCCCCTCAGGAATATCTACTCCTGATTCTCGAAGGATGCATCTAAAATGACTGTGGGCGCATATGACATCCCCGTCAAAACTTACCGAATTTCCAAAACACTCGATGGCGTCATCACCACATTTAAGAAGGTCTGGAATTTGAGTTGTAAACTGGTTTTCATCCTGACCCAGGCCATCGTCATACAGCGTTAATCCAAACGTGTTGCCTCCCAGGCCGAAAGCATTGGCCGAACACCCTTCGCGCCTAGATTCCGGCACGTTCAACCAGCGCACCTTAAAGGTATTCACGTTGGCAAATCCCAGCGCCTGCACGGGAAAGTTGATCGGATTGACTGACCTGGCACTGAGGTTAAGGTCGGCCCACGCCGGAGCGATCTTCGGCAAGCCGCTGCGGAACTCAGGCACAGTCGGCGTGAAATCCGTGTCGCCACCGTTGAATGTGATATTGCCGTTTGAGTTCAGAAAGAAAGCGTTCCACACATTGTTGATGCAAGGCGTCGTTGTTGAACCAGGCACACCTGTCGCACCGAACAAGAACTCAAATCCACCAGATAACGGATCGGTGAGTGTTGGGTTGTTCGGGGTATTTGGATTGGCAACTCCGTCGCTGTCATCTGCGGTGAAAGGCGGATTCTGATCGTCGCCGCCCGCGACTTGATGGCCCGGATCGAGGTTCTCGAAGATGATCGGCCCCGCCATATCATCATCGCCCTGAACCGTCTGCCCGCCAATCACTCCGAGGGTCACACCGGGACTGATCGGATTAGGCGCGAGGCGATTGGTGTAGCGCAAGAAGCCGCGCGCCAGTCCTGCCAGCCCCGCAGGCGTGAACGTCACTTGATCGAGCGGCGCTTGATCGAAGAGGTGATCGAAGCGGTCTGAATCACCATCACCGATGTTGCCTCCATTGTCCGGTGGATTTGGCAATACGTCGCCGCGAAAATCGATGAAGTCAGCGCGCCGATCCATCGGGCAGCGGTCTTCAAAGCAGAGAATCTCGCCAAGCATCGGCGAAGGATTCTTGCCGACGCCTGCCGGTGTGCCGCCCGAAATCACAAAGACCGTGCCTTCTTCGTTGACGGCGATGCCTGAGTGAATCGTGAAGTCTATCTGCATATCTAACTTCAGCAGGCTCGCGGGGGTGCCGGCAACGACAGCCGTGCCGCCCGTGGCCGGACGCAGGTCAGGGCCGTTGCCAAGCACAAACAGGCGAAAGTTGTTGACCCCCGGAATTCTCGTCAAGCCGCCCTGAGCAACATCGGCGAAACCATCTCCGACGGGCAGAATGCCCGGAATACCCGAAGCAGGCGACGTGCAGGAATCGAATCCTCCTGAGCAATCGGCAAAGCTGATGATCATCGAAGGCGTCGGCCCCAATGCCGCAGGACTTGGAAACGCGCCTTCGGTCGCTTGCGTGGCCGCATTGTCGGCAGAGTTGAAGGATCGCGCCACGGCTGCGTACAACACGTTGCTTTGCCCTGATGCCAGCGAAACGATATTGCCGAAAGTCATTGATTGACCGGAATAGTTAGTCAATCTGAAGCCGCCTGAGGTGAGCACAGGGTTCGCGCTTGAGCCAGCCGCCGTCCCTAATCCGATGCTGCCGGTTAAGCCATTTGGTATGCTCGCTATGACACGGTTGATGCGAGGCGCTGAGCCGCAGCCAGCCACCACACGCGGCGTCTCTGTCACTTTGAAGATCGCGCCGCCGTTTTGCAGATTGATCAAGTCAACCAGTTGGAAGTACAGGTTGCCATCATCATCCACTGCAAGGCCGGCGATGTTAGACAGTGGGCTGCGCAGTATCTGTATCGCCCCGACAGGAGCAACCCCGCCCGGCACATCCCTAAGTCCGAGCGCGAAAATCCTTGTGCGGAATGGCTGGCCAGCCGCGCTGCTTGAGCATCCTTCCGTGTCAAGAGTGGAGAAGTAAACTACTTCTCCTATAGTGTTGCACAGGCCGAAATCGCCGAGGTCTGCAACTGGATTGACCGCAATACCCGTGATGGTCACCTGATCGTCCATGCAATCACCTCCAATAGGATTTAAAAGCGGAACTCCGCCGCTCTGACCAGTGTTGACGAGAGCGGGCCAGCTTATTCCTATGCAGATATTGCCAATACGAATGCCTATGCAAACAAAACCCTCACCTTTGGAATTGCCACGATAGAAGACTGTCTCATTGAAACCGTTGGCGATAGTATGCTCAGAGATGGCCACGCGTGTCATCGTTTCATCTATTTCCGCTTCCACGCTTGAAACATCGTCTACCTTCAACTCGCGATCCGCGACGCAGTCTTCGCGCCCATCCCAGTCGGCCAGCAACGTCACTTCTGAGAACTGGTTGTCCCGGCCACCGATGCTCGTAATCAAGGCGGCAGACAAAGCACTGCGTTCGTCCAGCACTTGAGGTTGACCGGATTGCGGGCGCAGTTGAGAATCCTGACTCAGGTTATCGTGGCTCTTTGCGCCGCGCCTGATCGCTTTGCGGTGGTCAGTTCCTCTAGCAGATCGCTTAATCCCCAGCGCATCGAGGAGTTCAGGATTTATTCTTTCGGTCGAGAATCGCGGCTTCTCCGCCTCAGAAGTTTGCGCTACCGTAGGCAACGCGGTTAGTCCAGCCAAAGCCGTCTCATGAGCTTCTGCCAGTTTAGCCTTGCCCGCCAAAGCCTGGCGCTTCATATCAAGCTGAGAATCAGCAGAAGGCTTCATAATTATGAGCGGGGTTAGGACTGTGAAGACAGACATCACCATGACGATTGATATTAGTAATCTTCTTGTTCTCATGATCTTCTCCTAATTAAGTTTGGAAACTTCGAGGTATGTGCCCGGTTAGCAATCGGGCAGAGTTCAAGACACACCTAGAGCGGAGTTCGCCGGGAACTTATCTCTAAGTCAGCGTTGTGAGCTTTTCGGTTAGCTCAGGCTTGGTCTGAACACTCTTGCAGAAGATCAGGTTGGGTAGTAATATCGCATTGTGTTTTACACCTTTCTGCCCGGTGAAACGGGCGGAAATTCAAGGGCCGGATGTTAGCGCATCCGGCCCTCTACATTTTGCGTTGACCTATCTCTTATATTTCGAGTCTTGGTATTACTTCTCTTGCGTCACTTTCTTAGAGAAGTAATGCGGCGACCGGCAATGCTCGGACGCAGCTAGAGCATCCGACGTGCCATCAGTGGGCCATTATCCAGCAGCAGCAGGTTAGAGTTTGTGAACTACTTTACCTTACAGAATTATCGGATAATGTTTACAGTGCGAGTTGAGGTTAAAATTTCTGGTATGGTCACCTAGTCGGAAACTAAGTTCACGAGCAGAGGTACTTTGTATCCAGCAGGGGTACTTGTTGACCAAGGGTTATGCATCAGCTTGCCGGTTTGTGGCGATTCCAAGCACCGCTACAAACCGGAAAGCCGAAGAGCGACAAACGCTTTATCCCGGCAGCGGCACGCTGACGTGCTCGTGAACGATCAGCCAGCGCCCGCCGCGACGCTCCCAGATCGCCGTATGGCGGGCGTCCAACTCCGTCGCGCCGCCGGCTTTCAAGGCTGATGACAGGTGAAAGGTCACGGTCGTCCACGCAACATTGCCGCGCTGCGTCACCTTCAGATCATTCATGTTCGGCACCAGCTTGACGCTAGTCGCCGTGTCAAAAAAATATTTCTGCACGCCATCGTGATACTCTTTCCAACTGTTGTACTTCATCGGCGCGATGTCGTAGAAGATCAGGTCGGCGTCTTTGGCGTAATACTTCGCGGGCGCATCGGTATTCAACCTGCTCCAGGCGGCGTAGTATTCTTCAATGAGCTTCTTGAATTCGGCATCCCGGCCAGCGGCTTTCCTGGCGGGGGCTTTGGTTTGTGCCGCGCCTGCAAGCGTAACCATCAAGATCAGCGTCAGGGCGAGGATGGCTTTCACGGGTTTGTTCATCGGTTCATCTCCTTGGTTGATGTGCCGGTCGGCACAACGGGCATTAAAGTAATCGGCAAACCGGCAAACGTCAAAGCGGGCGCGGCAATCGCGGCGCTCGACGAATGGCCAATGACTCTACGCGCCGATTGCCAGACAGGATTTATTCTGCCCGTCGGTCGGCAGGTTTGCCGTTTGGCTTTCTTGACACCCCATGTGCGCTTTGTTAGATTCGCCCTTTAGGATGTACCTGCGAGAGTTGCGGCTCAACACGATATGAATAAGAAAGACCTCTGGTTTCTCCTCATCGCACTGGGCGTCGTCGGACTCTTCACTTTTCTATGGCTGATCAGCCGCAAAGCGCCGCCACTCAGCGTGCGGCCTGAACACGCTAGCGTAACGCGCGACACCCGGCGCGAAGACTGCTGGGTTTGCCACGCGCCCGAATCGACGATCTCGCCCATGTCGGCGCGTCATCCGAAAAAAGGCAAGCCGCCCGATCAAACGACGCCGTGTTATGTTTGTCACAAATATCCAGATCAGCACGCCGCTCCTGCCATCTTGATCACACCAACAATAAGGGAGGTTACTTCGTTATGGCTAAACCGGCCAGTAAGGTAAAAGCCGATACCTATCGCAATTATATCAACGGCGAATGGGTCGCACCGTCATCGAATGATTACATCGAAAACCGCAACCCGGCGGATACGCGCGACCTCGTCGGGCGGTTTCCGGCCTCGACTGCCGAAGACGTTGACCAGGCCGTGCAGGCCGCCGCTAAAGCATTCTCGTCATGGCGCAAGACGCCAGCGCCGCGCCGCGCCGAAATCCTCTACAAAGCCGGCGAGCTGTTGCTCGGACGCAAAGACGAGTTCGCCCGCGCCATGACGCGCGAGATGGGCAAAGTTCTCAAGGAGGCGAGCGGCGATGTGCAGGAAGCCATCGACATGACCTACTTCATCGCCGGCGAAGGCCGCCGCCTGCACGGCTACACGACCAAGGCCGAGTTGCCGAGCAAATATGCGATGTGTGTGCGCGAACCCATCGGCGTCTGCGGACTGATCACGCCGTGGAATTTCCCCATGGCGATTCCCTCCTGGAAGATTCTGCCGGCGCTCGTCTGCGGCAACACGGTGGTCATCAAGCCTGCCGAAGACACGCCGCTGTCGACTTACAACTTCATCGAGGTGCTCACGGAAGCGGGCGTCCCTGCGGGCGTCGTCAACCTGGTCAGCGGTCATGGCGAAGCCGCCGGCGCGGCGCTCGTCAACCATCCGAAAGTAAGGTTAATCTCATTCACCGGATCGACCGATGTGGGCCGCATCGTCGGCCAGGCAGCAGCGGCAAGCGACAAGATTTGCTCGCTTGAAATGGGCGGCAAGAACGTCGTCATGATCATGGAAGACGCCGACCTCGAACTCGCTGTCGAAGGCGTGTTGTGGGGAGCGTTCGGCACCTCCGGGCAGCGATGCACGGCGGCGTCGCGGGTTGTGGTTCACAAAAAGGTCGCCAGGAAATTCACCCAGATGCTGGTCGACGGCGCGAAGGCGCTGCGCCTCGGCAACGGCCTGAGCGACAAGTCGGACGTTGGGCCGGTGATCAATCAGGAGGCGCTTGAAAAGATTCTCGGCTACATCGATATCGGCCAGCGCGAAGACAAAGCGAAGTTGCTCGCAGGCGGCAAGCGGGCCGAGCGCGGCGATCTCAAGCACGGCTACTTTGTCGAGCCGACGGTTTTCGCAGGCGTGCAGCCGGGAATGCGTATCGAGCAGGAGGAGATTTTCGGCCCAGTGGTTTCTGTCATCGAATGTCGTGATCTCGACCACGCGATTGAGATTGCCAACGACGTGCGCTACGGATTGTCGGCTTCGATCTACACACGCGACACGAACCGCGCCTTCCAGGCGCTCGAAGATGTGCAGACGGGCATCTTCTACGTCAACGCCTCGACCATCGGCGCGGAAGTTCATTTACCGTTTGGCGGCACCAAGTCGACCGGCAACGGTCACCGCGAAGGCGGCACGCAGGTGCTCGACATCTTCTCGGAATGGAAAGCCGTTTACGTCGATTATTCCGGCAAACTGCAACGCGCGCAGATCGACACACAATAAATGATCCACGATGAAGGATGAGTGATGAATTCTCGGAACCGTCCAGCCGTTCATCATTCATCCCTCATCATCCTCATTTTCCTTTCTAAGGAGAGATCAATGATTGTTGGATTACCGAAAGAAGTAAAAGACAACGAGTCTCGCGTCGGGCTGGTGCCTGCGGGCGTCAAAGCGCTGACGGATGCCGGGCACAGGGTCATCGTGCAGAAGAGCGCCGGCGAAGGCTCAGGAATTATGGATGAAGAGTTCGTCCGGGCCGGCGGCGAGATCCTCGACACCGCCGAAGAGGTCTGGGCGAGCGCCAACATGGTCGTCAAAGTCAAAGAGCCGATTGCTTCAGAATATGGCTTTTTGCGCGAAGACCTGATTCTGTTTACCTACCTTCATCTGGCCCCGGCGCGCGAGTTGACCAAAGCCATGCTCGACAGCGGCGTCATCGGCGTCGCTTATGAAACGATCACCAACGATCTCGGACATCTGCCGCTGCTGACGCCGATGAGCGAAGTGGCGGGCCGCATGTCTGTGCAGGTCGGGGCGTTTTATTTGGAGCGCGTCAACGGCGGGCGCGGGGTTTTGCTGGGCGGTGTGCCCGGCGTTGCGCCGGGCCGTGTGACGATCATCGGCGGCGGCGTCGTCGGCACCAACGCCGCGAAGATGGCCGTCGGCCTGGGCGCGGCGGTGATCATCATCGACCGCGACCTTGAACGCCTGCGTTATCTCGATGACGTTTTCGGCAGCCGCATCAAGACGCTGGCGTCGAATCCTTACACCATCGCCGAGTCCGTAGCGGCTTCGGATTTAGTCGTCGGCGCGGTGCTGGTGCCGGGGGCGGCGGCTCCCAAGTTGGTGACTCGCGATATGCTGAAAGCCATGCCGCGCGGTTCGGTGATCGTCGACGTGGCGGTTGACCAGGGCGGCTGCATCGAGACCACCAAGCCAACGACGCACAGCGCGCCGACTTACTATGTCGAGAACGTCCTGCATTACGGCGTCACCAACATGCCGGGCGCTGTGCCGCGCACCTCGACCTTTGCGTTGACCAATGTGACGCTGCCGTTCGCCTTAAAACTGGCGAAGTACGGCGCTGAGGAAGCCTTCAAGCGCGACCCGCACTTGAAAGACGGCGCGAACACCTACAGAGGCAAAGTGGTTTATCAAGCGGTCGCCGAAGATCAAGGGCTTCAGTACACGCAGATTGACCAGTTGATCTAGCGCCGCGCGTTTAGTAACCCACATCACTATAATGCGAAGCCGCTGACCAGCGTAAATCAGGTTACAATAACCTGAGCGGCTTCGCATCGTGGTAATCGGCTGACGAGTTCAAGCCAGGCGATCCATCTGCAAGAATCTGTGCTACCATCCTGGTGCGAGGTTTGGCGATGACCACCAGAGCGCAAGCGACTATCGAAGAGCTTTACCACATCCCCGAAAACGGCAAAGCCGAAATCGTCGACGGAGAACTTATCCTGATGGTTCCCACTGGATTTCTGCCCGGCTACGCGGCAAGCGAAATCCTGGTCAGCTTGCGCCTGCATCAGCGCCGCAGCAAATCAGGTTTTGCGATTGGTGATAACGTGGGCTTCGTGGTGAGCTTGCCGAATCGCCGTTCCTTCAGCCCTGACGCGGCGTGGCACACCGGCAAGCTGACCGGCATGAAGTTTCTCGACGGCGCGCCAATCTTTGCCGTCGAGGTTCGCAGCGAAGGTGATTACGGCCCGCAGGCCGAGCGCGCGATGGCTGCGAAACGCCGGGATTACTTTGCCGCCGGGACGCTCTGTGTATGGGATGTGGATCTGCTCAGTCCTGAGGTGATCAAGGCTTATCATCACGCCGATCCCGAAAACCCAATCATCTTTCGTCGCAGCGACCTGGCTGATGCTGGTGCGGCGGTGTCGGGCTGGGCAATGCCCGTTGATGATCTGTTCCCGGAAGCCGAATAGCAGCTTCACAGTTCAAAAGACCCACAGGCGGACACGCAGGCGTGTTCATCTGTGGCTTTTTCATCGACACCTGAGTCCGTAGCCGACCATCAAGACTGATCGGCTAAAGCGACATCACTTTGGCTCTCTGCTCGTTGGTCAGGAAGGGCGAAGAATTGACGGCGCTATCCAGAGTCGCTTTGAGGTTCTGGCCCTGTGCCGATACCACAAGCCCGGCGGCGAAGAAGATGAGGAATACGCTGGCGGCAAAAAACAGCGCGATGACGGCGGCAAATCCTTTCTCCAGATAATCCGTCTTGATCCCAAAGCCAAAAACCACTAACGCCGCGATGCCCATAAAGAGCCCGCCAGCCTTCAACAGGTGGCCGGCGATATCCGTCAGCCGGGCGATTTGGTAGGCCCCTTGATAGCGTTTGATCGCCGCCCCGGCCTCAGGCGACGCGGGGTCGAGTTTTTCAGTAGAGGTCGCCTTGAGATTTACAGTGGAGATCGCCGCTTCTTGAATGATCGGTTCAGTGACGGGTTGCGTATGATTGACGGGCTTTGGAGTAATTGGTTCGGTGCCAGGATGGGTATGACTGACGGGCTTAGGTGTAACCGGTTCGGTGCTTGAGGCTTTCGCAGCCGGCTTCTCGATCCCTAACGAGTTCCCACAGTTGCCGCAAAACTTCGCAGCAGGGGCCAGGCTAGTACCGCATGAGGGGCAAAAAATTTGCTGCATACTGTAAACCTCTCGTGAGCACAGGGGTTTCGGGCTGTACAGCAGGCGGCGATTATATCATCAAAGGTCGTGTCGCCCTCAATGAGAATTTGCTTCATGCGGCTAATCAACGGCTACGGGCAGGAAAGCGGTGCGAGCATCCTTTCAGATGAGCGCCTGGCTTTACAAGCCCCGCCTTCCCGGTCATCCATCAGTGGCTAAATGCGGGCTTCTGCCGCTATACTTTTCAGGTTATGTACACGGAATTATTCGAAACTATCTATCCGATCAATACCAAGAAAGAGCAAGGCGTGCCGATTAGCGGCGTCGATGCGTTCGGGCTGGGCGAGGAGGTCGGACTGCAAACAGGCGACCGGGTGATGAAAGTCAACGGCCATGCGCTGCGCGATTTTCTCGACTGGCAATATTACACCGGCAGCGAAGATCAGGTGCGCCTCGAAGTCATCAAAGCATCCGGCGAGACCCTCGAAATCACTGTCGAAGTCAATGAAGGCGAAATCTGGGGGCTCGACTTCGAGTACTTTTCGCCGCGCCAGTGCGCCAACGATTGCATCTTCTGCTTTTGTAATCAAAACCCTAAAGGAGCGCGCGAATCACTTTTCTTCAAAGACGAAGACATCCGCCTGTCGTTTTTGCATGGCAACTATACGACGATGTCATCGATCTCGAAGATGGAGTTGGATCGCATCATCGAACAGCGGTTGTCGCCGCAGTACGTCTCCGTTCATGCGACCGACCCGGAAGTGCGCAAGTATTTGCTCGGACGCAAACGGCCTGATGATGTGATGGGCAAGATGCGCTATCTGGCTACGGCAGGCATCGAGTTGCACGCGCAGATTGTCTTGTGTCCGACGATCAACGACGGCGCGGTGCTGAAGCGCACGATTGACGATCTCGCCGAGTTGTATCCGCGCCTGTCATCGGTGGCCATCGTGCCGGTCGTCTTCACCGAGTTGCATAACTATAAGGATCGCATGACGGCGGTGACGCCCGGCTTCGCGCGCGATCTCATCAAAGAAATGCGCCCCGTGCAAAGCGCCTTCCGCGAAAGGCTCGGCTCGACGTTCGTCTTTTTGGCCGACGAGTTTTATCTGCGTGCAGGTCTGGGGCTGCCGGGCCGCGCGCATTATGGCGATTACCCGCAGATCGAAGACGGCGTCGGCATGGTGCGCCGCTTCGTCATCGATGCGAAGGCGGCGCTCAAGCGCGATCTTGCGGCGCTTGCGAAGATCGCTCCCGGCACACTCAACGGCACGGTGGTGACGGGGCAATTGTTTCAACCGATTCTGGCGCGCTATGTCGAACAGATGAATGAGCGCTTCGGTACGCGCCTCAAGACCATAGCGGTGGAGAATCGCTTCTTCGGCGAAGCAGTGACCGTGGCCGGACTGCTCGGCGGCAGTGACGTGCTGCGGGCGCGCGACCGTGTCGAAGGCCACTTCGTCATCGTGCCCGAACAGGCTTGCTTGAAATCGGGTCACATCTTTCTTGATGATCTGACGCTTGCAGACCTGGAGCGCGAACTCGGCGTGCCAGTCGCGCACGGCGGGCCACGACTGGCGACGATGATCGACCGCGCACGGCAACTCGAAGCGCGCGCCCTGGCCGGCGTCTTCGCGGTTTAGTGGCGTATTGAAGCTTTGCGTGTAACATCACGAAATGACTTAAAAGTCATTGACGGCTTTTTTCAATCAGCGTAGAATGCCGCTATGGACGAAAGCAAAACCCAACCGACGCTTGAAACCATCGTGGAGATGCTGAAGGCTCTCCACGGTCAGGTCAATGAGATACAAACTCAAGTTGGTGAACTACGGACTGAGGTCGGTGAGCTACGGACTGAAGTTGGCGACGTGCAAACGCGAGTCGTCAAAATCGAAGATAATGTGGCGGTGATTAAAACCGAACAGAATCGCCAGGCGCGGCAGCTTGATGTGATGGCGCGCGACCTGCACAAATTCGCCTCTGAGCTTTACGACCTGCGGCTTGAATTCAGAGAATGGCGCGCTGCTTCGTAGGTTTTTGCCAGCCTTCGCGCTATCTTCCCCATCAATCACCAGCGCCATTTGCAAATACTATTGCATCCGTCGGCGCTTCGCTCTACTCTCTTGAAAGCCTGCCCCTGTGTTGCACACCAGAATCAGATAGCCCCATTCAGCGAGCAAGGGAGATAGGACAAGGAATCGCTATGCTGCCAGGCAATGGCCTTAACAAAAGCCAGTTGGCTAAAGCCGAAGCTACGTTGCATGAACTGGAGGCGAAGATGGAGCACACGCGCGCCATTCTTGCAGAACGCCAGCGCGAGCGTCAGCAGGTTCAGGCAATGGAACAGAAGCTCCGCGATACCGGCGACATCAACAAGCTGGTGAAGTTGCAATCGCGCATCTATGCCATGGATAAAGCCATCCAGGAATTGAAAACCCGCGAAGCCGATGGCGCGCGGCAGATCGAATCAGCGCGGCGCTATCTTTATACACTTTACGTCAAGCTCGAACGCTTGCGGCAAGAAGCTGCCAGCTTTACCGCGAGATCGCTCGGCGAACAGTCACTACCTCCCGAAGAGCAATCCAACTTGCGGCGTTTGCAGCTACAGATTCAAGCCATCACCGGCGCTGAGTGAGCCGTCAAACCGCGCCCATCCCGCATTCATCTTTATACACAAAGACTGAACGGCGCTTGTCAGAGTTTGCCGTTCAGCTTATATTGGCTGCGCTTGCGCACAGCGCCGGCATCGGCGCATTCTTCAGGCCGCAGGAGCGCACCATGAAATTATCTGCTACGCCGCGAACCGCTATGCAGCGAACCGCCACCGTCATTCTCGCGTTAGCGATCTTGGCCAACGTCTTGCCGCTGGCCGTCGCGCAATCAAAGCGCCCCATGACGATTGATGATGTGATGGCCATGCGGACGGTGAGCGACCCGCAGCTTTCGCCCGATGGCCGGCAGGTCGCCTTCGTCCTCAGCAGCACTGATCTGCAAACGAACACGCGCAACTCCGACGTGTGGGTGGTTTCCTTTGATGGCGGTGAAGCCCGGCGTATGACTTACTGGCCCAGGCGCGATGACGCACCGCAATGGTCTAGTGATTCGCGGCAGCTAGGCTTCATCTCAGACCGCGACGGCAAGCCGCAGGTTTACCTCATCGCGGTTGACGGCGGCGAAGCGCAAAAGGTCACCGACGTGAAGACGGCGGTGCAGAGCTTCGCGTGGTCGCCCGATGGCCGGCGTATCGCTTACATCGCGGCGGAGCCGGTTTCGGAAGCCCGCGAGAAAGAGAAGCAGCAGGGCTTCGATCAGACGGTGGCGGACGCGGATTATCAGTTCGCACACATCAGCATCATTGAGGTTGATCGACCGGCAGCGAGGCAGGAAATCGTCAGCCCCACAAAACTGACAGACGGCGCATTGCATGTCAGCGAGCTTGCCTGGTCGCCTGACGGCAAAGTGATCGCCTTTGCCGCACGCCGCACGCCTAGACTGTCTGATGCCTTGACCACCGAGATCTATGCCATTCGAGCGATCAAGCCGCAGGGAGAGCCGGTCAAGCTCACCGATAACGACCGCGCCGAATCAAATCTCGCCTGGACGCCTGATGGTCAAATGCTGTCGTACCTTGCGCCCTCAGACAAATACCCGTCCATTGGGCCATCACGCATTCATCTGCTCGCCGTCAACCGCATAACCTTCACGGGCAGCCAATCAGGCATTGATGGCTTTGCCGCTTCGGGCCAGCCGCGAATTTTGCTCCCGCAGTTTGAGGGATACATTACTAAACATCAGTGGTCGCCTGATGGTAAGCTGATTTACTTTACCGCCGACGTTGGCGTTTACCGACACATCTATCGCGTGCCAGCCGACGGCACCAACCTGAAAGCGGTTATCGGCCACGATGGACTCGACGGCGGGTTCACGCTTGCAGCCCGTTCAAATGCCATTGCCTATCTACAAGAAGACCCTGAACAACCGGCAGAGGTTTACACGGCATTGACGAATGAGATTGGCGGCGACCGGGTTCTCACGCGCCAGATTACACGAATGAATCCCCAGGCCAGGCAATTTGCGCTCGGTCGCACGGAGGTCGTGCGCTGGAAGAATTCAAAGGACAACCGCGAGATCGAAGGACTGCTCGTCTATCCGATTGAGTACGATGCCACGAAACGCTACCCGCTCATCACCAGCCTGCACGGCGGGCCGGAGGGCGCTTACCAGTTATCCTTCATGGCCGGCTACAGCGAATGCCCGCACGTCTACGCGGCGCGCGGCTACCTGAGCTTTTTCCCCAACTTTCGCGGCTCATCAAATTACGGCGCGGCCTTCGCTTCAGCCAACGTCGGCGACCTCGGCGGCGGCGATTACCAGGATGTCTTAAGTGGCGTAGACTACATTATCCAGCGCGGCCTGGCCGACCCCGAACGGCTGGCCATCAAAGGCTACAGCTACGGCGGCTACATGGCCGGCTGGATCATCGGCCACACGACGCGCTTCAAGGCGGCGGCCTTCGGCGCAGGGTTGTCCGATGCGATCTCTTATTACAGCACCGGCGACATTCAGTATCAGCGCGAGACGCTGCATCAGGGGACGCCGTGGCGCAACAATCAGAACATGATCGAGCGCTCGCCGGTCTTTTATCTGCAAAACGCCCGGACACCGTCGCTCGTTTATCACGGCGAGAAAGACGAGCGCGTGCCGCTCGGCCAGAGCCTGGAGACTTACATGGGATTGAAGCAGGCGGGCGTTGCCACGACGCTGGTGATCTACCCGCGCGAAGGCCACGGGCTGCGCGAGCCGGCGCATCAACTCGACAAGCTGCGCCGTGAACTGGCGTGGATCGAAAAATATGTCAGAGGCGAATGAGGACTGTGCTAGAGCGCTTTGCAGAACAGCCTGGCCAGAGAATCAGCCGCCAAGTCACCAAGACACCAAGAATCACTATTTTATTGTGTCCCCTGGTGCCTTCGTGTCTTAGTGGCAAAAATTACTCTCATTCGAAAACCGCTCTAAATCAGACCGCATAAGAAAGGGACAAAAGAATTGCCACGGAGGCACAAAGACACAGAGAAAACTCTAAAAGGCTCTTGGTTTTCTCAATATTTTTCTCTGTGCCTTTGTGCCTCTGTGGCCAATCCCCTGTTCTTATCTCGTAAGTTTTAATTCAGGAAATGCGACCAATTTCCCCTTCCGCTGTCGTGTAATTCGCTTTACAAAAACCACAGCGCGCGCGAGGCCCTGTTCGAGCTTCGCGCGCGCTGAAGGTTTTCGCTTTACCCGGCTTAGAAGGTGAAGCGCGCACCGAGTTGCAGGGCCCGTGGCCCGCCGGTGCCGAAGTTCTGTCCGGCGCGCCCTGTGGGCCTGCCGAAGCTGCCGCCCAGGTTCTCTGAGCTAGAGTCGAAGGTGAGATTCGAGACGTTGAAGATGTTGAAGACCTCGAAGATTCCTTGAATGTTGAAGCGTTCGCGGATCTTGAAGGTCTTGGTGATGCGAATGTCTTCCGATTGGAAGTCGTCGCCGAATTGGAAATCTGTCGGCACGGTGAAGCCCGCTTTATTGACCAGTTGCAGGAACTCGCTACGGCCAGTGCCGCGATTGAGCGAGTTCGGCTTGAGACCCGGCAGCGTGTCATTAGTCGAGCCGTCGCCGTTAAGGTCAATCGTATCCGGGACGCGCGCATTGAACGGCGGGCGGCTTTGATAAACCGCAATCAGCGACGCCTGGAAGCCCCACGGCAGATCAACCACGCCGCTGAAGGTGAAGCGATTGCGCACGTCGTCGTTCAAGAAGCTGTTGGTCGCGAAGATGTTGTTGAGGTCTTCGGGCGAGCCGTCCGGTCTGAAGATGAAGCCGCGCAGGCTCGACAGCGCATAGCTGGCGGTGAACTGGAAGCGATTCGAGAAGCGCTTGTCAAGTTTCACCAGCAAGGCTTTGTACTGATCGCGCCCGATGCTCTTGACGACGTTGATCGGCCCGTTCGAGCATTGCACCGCCGGATTGCCGGCTTCGGCAACCGAAGCGCATTGGCGAATGACCGGCCCGCCCAGCGCCCCTGAGCGCGAAAAGTAATTCGCGTCATAAGCCAGCAGCGAATGCACGCGCTTGCGCAGCACGAAGTCTGCCGATATCGTCATGTTCTTCGGCAACTGACGTTGGAAGCCAAGGCTGAACTGCTCGGAGTAAGGCAGTTCAAGACCCGGATCGAGGACGCCGGTGCCGGTCTTGAACACGTCGATGCCCGAAAGTCCCGCCGTGCCGGCTGCCTGAAGCTGCGTCAAAATCACCGGCACCTGAGCGTTGCGAATATCGATAAAATTCTGCGCCGTGATCTTGGTCGGGATCGGCCCCTGGGCGCTGGGGAAGAAGAGCGCCGCGCCGACCGCCGGGTTGAAGACGTTTAATCCTGCCAGCGCATTCAGTGGCGGCGGCAGGGCAGGAATCTGCGGGAAGGCGAGCGTATTGCGGAAGAAAGCTCCCGGCACCTGCGAGCGGCCATTGCCCGCCGGGCCGATGGTGGCGCGCTCTTGCAGTCGCGTCACAAACAGCACGGTGTCATAGTAGATGCCGGCACCGCCGCGAATCACCGTCTTGCTGTCATTCTTCACATCCCATGCGAAGCCGACCGACGGCGCGATGTTGTTTTTGTCTTTGCCCGGCTTGCCGAGATCGCCGAGAATCGGTCCGAGCAATGCCGGCTTGGTCAGGTCGTGATTTTGCAGGTTGGTCTCATACGAATAGGAAGCCCCGTAGCTGAGGGTCAGGCCGGGCTTGACCAGCCACGAATCCTGCCCGTAGAAGCGATAGCGATTGCTCTGGCGCGCGATGCTCGTTTGGAAAGGCGGCGGCTGTGACGGATCGCCGATGCCGACCAGCGGCAGGACCACGCCGCCGCCCACAGGGCCGGCGACGATTGGCAGGCCGAGCAAATCGTTGTAAGTGATCGGCACCCCCGGCGTAAAGAAGGCCGGCGGCAGCGGCAGAGTGGCGGCAGCCTGTATCAACGCTTTCAGCGCCGGCGGCAGCGGCGCGGCAAGCGCCGGCGCGATGGCTGCGGCGTTGCGTGCGTTGAGACCGGCAATGACATTCGGATCATTCACGACAATCAAGGCCGGATCGAGGAACGCCCACAGACCCGTGCCGTAGTTGTGTTCCCACTCGCCGCCGAAGCGCACGCGGTGCGCGCCCTTTACCCAGTTGACATTGTCTGTTGTCTGGTAGCGGTTGAGAAAGCGCGATTGCGGCGCATTGACCGTGTCGCCGATACGCAGGTTGCTGCCGGCAAGACGAATCTGCGGCCCGCCCAAGCCGACGCAGCCGGGGTTCGAGGCCGGACACAGCGCCGAGGTTGGGATGCCTTCTTCATTGACGATGCGTTGGAAGTTGAAGCGCACGTCGTTGACCAGGTTCTGCGTGAAGATGGTCGTCAGCGTGCCTTGCAGGTTCTCATCGTTGCTCGAATTGACGCGCCAGTTCGACGGCAAGGTGTTGTCGGCGTCGGGCGCAAAGACGTTGTTGTCATCGTGGCTGTAGCGCACGAAGGCGTTGTTTTTGTTGTTGACCTTGAAATCGGTACGCAGGTTGGCGAGGTTGCCTTTGTAAGGGCTGGTCATCACCGTATTGAAGGCTTCGCCGAGCTTCTGTTGCAGGGCCGGGGTCGAAGCGGTGATGAAATTGGCGATGGCCGAATTCTGATCCAGCCGCTCGTAGTTGGCGAAGAAGAAGGCGCGGTCTTTTTTGATCGGCCCGCCCAAACTGCCGCCATATTGATAGCGCCGGAAGAACGGATCGAAATCCTTGCTCGGACGCACGAAGGTCGGCAGCGCAGACAAACTGTGATCGCGGAAGAACAGGAAACCGCTGCCATGCAGGTCGTTGCTTCCGGTGCGCGACACGATGTTGATCGCGCCTACCGAAGTCACTCCGGTCGACAGATCAAAATTGAAGGTGGAAATCTGGAACTCCTGAATCGTCTCGGTCGAGAAGTTCTGTGCTGCGCCGCCGCAGACCGGGTCGAGGATGCTGCCGCCGTCTACGGTTAAACGCGTCAGCGCCGATGGCGCGCCGCCAATCGACACGTTAAAGAGGTTGTTTTGCGAGCCGGGATTTTTCGCCGACACGCCGACGCCCGGCTCAAGCAGCGCCAATTGCAGGAAGTTGCGTCCGTTGAGCGGCAACGCATCAATCTTCTGCCGCCCGATGACGCCGTCAATCTTGTAGTTGGTCTTGTCAATTTGTGGCGCTTCGGCCTGAATCTCGACGATCTCTTCCTTGGTGCCGACGCGCAGAGCGGCGTCGCCGTTGGTCGTGTTGCCAACCTGCACCATCGCTGTGATCACCTGTGTGGAGAACCCTTGCGCTTCGATCTTGATTTCGTAAGCGCCGGGCATCATGTTTTCGACGGCGTAGATACCGTCAGCGCCGGTATTGATATTTCGCGTCTCGCCGGTCGCCTTGTTGGTGACCGTGACCGTCGCATTGGGCACGATGGCTCCCTGCGGATCGGTCACAGTGCCGCGAATTGCGCCAGTCGGATTCTGCGCCAGGACTGGTAACGCCAGGTTTGCTACCAACGCCATCATGGTAATCGCCAGCAGCACGCGTTTGTACTTAATTCGCATACTTCGTCTCCTTTCAATTCCTGTGAGCGGGTAAGGTCGCCTATTTCAGATCGGGCCGATGCGGCAATGGGCATACACTGCCTGGGGTATGCGTTCCGCCATCAAGCCTGACTCGACGGTGCATTGCTCAAGACCAGCCGCGTGATATTAGGCCGAATATTAGTGACACCAACGGTGGGCAGGTCGCCTCGCTGCCCGATAAAAAATCAACTTGATTAATCGCTTAGAGAGCCGTAGACGCGCATATCATTGTTGTTTTCTCGCAAACTTGTCAAGCGGTTTTTGACAAAGCGCGCCAACGGTTGCACGAGTGACGCCGCCAGCCGACAGCCGCCGATTGGCGGCATTGACGGGCGCGGTCATTGGCGCTCGCCATGACGGCAGCCGGCGGCTGTCGGCGCAGCGAAAAGCCCGCCGGAATTCCGCTCGCAAGCCTGCGGCGCGCGGCCCTTCGGTCGCCGCACTCGATAAGCCGTGTCCCATTTTTTTATCGCCCAGGCAAGCGCCGCTTTCCTTGCGGCAAGCTCGACATGGCGTAAAGGCTATAGTAGAATTTGCCGCCTGACCTTCAACTATGCGCAAAGCTTCAAGGCGTCATTTTGACCTGGTGATTCTGGCACTGGTCATCGCGGCATTCGCATTTGTCGCGGCGCAGCGTATCGGCACAGTGCCGGTTCCCGAAGGCGATGAAGCCTTCACCTTACAGGTTCCCTACTCAATGCTCTATCGCGGCAAGCTGGCCTTGCCGATGCTGCGCTATCTAGGCGGCAATATCGAAAACGTCTGGCACTCGTTCACGCCGGTCTATTTCGTCATCCTCAGCGGTTTCTTCAAACTCTTTGGCTTCGGCCTCACCGAGGGGCGGGTCTTCAACCTGATCACCGCCGTGACGACGCTGCTGATGATCTACCTGATTGGCCGCCGGCTGTTCGATTGGCGAGCCGGTTTGATTGCTGTGATGATGCTGGTCGGCGATCAAACCTTCCTTGAACGCAGCCGCTTGCTCAGAAACGACTACGCGGCGGCGACCTTTGCGCTGCTGGCCTTCTACCTCTACGAAATCGCCGAGGAGCGCCGGAGCGCGCGGTGGTATATCGGCGCGGGGCTGGCCGCCGGCGCAGGCGTCATGTGCCACACGAATATTCTCTATATGATTGCTGCCATCGGCCTGCTGATCTTGCTGAGAGATGGCTGGCGCGCGCTCATTTCCAGCAAGCTCTATCTATTCGCGGCGAGCGCTTTTCTGGTCATGGCATATGAACTCATCTATGACCTGATCGATTACAAGAATTTTGGCCTGCAAAATCGCGGCGATGATCTACACTTCCGCATACTTGAACCCGCCGGGTGGTGGCGCAACTTCCTCGAAGAACGCTTGCGCTATCAGAAGTGGTATATCGGCGGGGTGATGTTTTCGGGACTGCCGCAAGTCACCCTGCGGCTGTTTCAGTTGCTTACGATAGCCGCGCTGATCTATCTGATCATCGTCTGCGTGCGGCAGATCAAACGCCGCAACCTTCTGGCAGAACCGCGCGTGCGCGTGTTTGTGGTCCTGCTGGTCGTGATGTTATTTCACGCCGTCATTGTCAGCCATAAACGGATTTACTACATGGCGCATCTGGCCCCCTGGTTTGCGCTCGGCGTCGGCATACTGCTCAGCGACGGCATCAATCAGCTTGGTCGGCTGCGTATGGCCGAATGGCCGCGCGCTCGGCTTGCCTATAACGTGGCGGTCATCGTCGTCGGGCTGTTGATCGCCGGCTACGCCTTTCAACTCGCCAATCAGTACAGACGATTTGTCGCCGCCGCGCGCAATCCTGACCTGGCTTCATTCGCCGAGTTGACGGAGGCGCTACGCAGTACGATTCCCCCGGAGCTTTGCCCTGTCGCCGTGCAAAACCCCAGCATCTGGCTGGCATTTCCAGAATCGGATCGCTGTTTTGCAACCCTGGAGAAGCGCATGCAAAATGATATAGACGGCAAAGACTACGCCCTGGTGAAACGCGCCAAGCACGGCACAGAGTCAGCCGCAGAAGCCGGCGACGGCTATCATTTGCTTGGCGTCTTGAGCAATACGGCTTATGGCGATCTGGTGATTTACTACACCGGGAGCGATCCGCGCTACCTGGCGCTCAAACCGAAACAGTATCGCTTCTTCGGCGAGCAGGGCGGCTATACGAACGGCGAGCAAATTACGGCGTCGCCCGAAGCCCGGTCAAGCGGCCCTGCGGCGGGCCTCGACGATCACTGAGAACCGGCTGAGTCTTTAATCCTCGCCGGTCATCCGACTTTAGCCGCCGCCGCACAGCCGGTGATTGAAGGTGCGAACCAGATGGCAGAAAAGATTGCGACATTGAGGGCTGCGCCAAAGCCAGGCGGGCGGCTGCAAGCCCTCTGGCTGCAACTCACCGAGACGGCCCAGACGCGCCGAGTTTGCCTGGCCATCTTTCTGGCAAGCACGGCGATTATGCTGGCGTGGCGCTTGTTCACCCAGTTAGAGATCGGCGATTCGGCCATCTGGGATTATGTCGCGCAAACTGTATTGCGCGGCCAGGTTCCTTATCGCGACGTAGTGGAGATCAAAGGGCCGGGGAGCGCTTACCTGAGCGCCCTGGCGATGTGGCTCGGCAAGTGGGTTGGCTTGCGCGATGTGTTAGCGGTGCGCTTCATGCAGATCATGCTGGCGAGCGCCCTATCCGTAGTTACCTACCTGGTGGCAGAAATCTATCTGCGCCAGCGCCTCGCGGCGTTGCTGGCGGTCTTGTTCCCGCTGATGTCCGAGCACTTCGTCAGTTGGGTAGAGGGCGGCACACAACCGAAGCTGACCATGATTTTCTTTGGCATGTTGGCGCTCCTGATGATTGCCAGAGACCGAGCGTTCTGGGCAGGTTTCGCTTCGATGTTGTCATGCCTGTGCTGGCAGCCGGGACTATTATTTGCCGGTGTCGCCTTTCTGATCTTTTCCCGCTATCTGACGAGTTGGCGCGACGGGCGGGCGTTGAAGGTGATCGCCGGGGCGCTGCTGCCGCTGGCCGTCGTCCTGGCCTATTTCTATTCCCTCAGAGCCTTGACGGATTTTTGGATCTGGACAGTGGCGTACAACTTCAACGTCTATGGGCCGGAAGGCATCCGCAGTGTGAGCGATATGCTGGCGCATCTGTGGATGGTCGCGCTGCGCGTCTTCAAAGTCGATGTGATTTGGCTGGCGTTTGCTCTGGCCGGTCTGGTGATGTTTAGCGTCGAACGCTTGCGCGCCAAGCGGCAGCTTAAGGCAGCGCTCCGGTCGCCGGACTTGTTCAAAGACGCGCTGGTCATCGCGCCGCTGGTCTACCTGGCGTTTTGCTTAATCAACTTTCAATCCGGGCCGGACTTCCTGCCGTTGTTTCCGTTTATAGGCATCTTTGCCGGGTGGTTGATCACAGAGATCGCGGATCGGCTGAAAGCGCGCCCTGAGGTGCAGGCGAAGCCGTCATTATATAGATGGATCGCAAGGCTGCCGGCAGCAGCGCTGCTGCTGGCTTTTATGATTACCATCACTCGCGCGGCAATCTACCGTATGGAAGACTGGACGTTATGGCAACAGGATCGGCTGTTGAAAGCCGCCACCGATCTCATAGGGCCGGACGACAAGCTCTACGTGCACGGCACGGTCGAAATCCTAGTGCTGACCAACAGGCCGAATCTCAGCCCCTACATCCTCTGGGATCATGGCAAAGCCGAATACGTCGCGGCGAAGCGGTATGGCGGATCAAGCGACGCTATGATCGCCGAGATCGAAGCGGCTGCCCCCAAGCTGGTGGCGCTTTCCCGTTTGAAGAACATTCCCCAGGGAGCCGCGTTGCAGCAATGGGTAGCCGAGTGCTATGAGAAGCTGCCGATCATTGGCTATGACATCTATATTCGCAAGCAGCAATGAGAGAGGCGAGATACCTCTGCTCATTCTCAATATGTTCCTCTGTGCCTTGGTGCCTCTGTGGCCAATCTCCTGTTCTTATCTCGTAAGTTTCGATTAAGAGCAACGCCATGCAAAAACGACTTGCCTTCGCTGTGATTATCTTGCTCGCGGGTCTGCCGTCGCTGCCTGAGGCGCGCAGCCCGCGCCCGGTGCGCGCCACTTTGAAAGTCGGCGTCGCCGCTCTGCCGATCACGCCATTCGGAGCGAACCCGGACTGGGACGGCACGATCACCGAATCGGGCGTCTGGGGCGAACGCTTCAGTGATACGAATCATAATGGCCGATGGGACGCGGGCGAGCCGTTTACAGACGATCCCGACAATACGGCGCTCGATGCCTCATCAAAAGGCAAGTACGACGGCATCTTTCTGGCGGGCTTCGGAGACAATCGTCTGGCCACAGGCAAACACGACGACCTGTGGGCGCGCGCCATCGTGCTGGAGCAGGGCGCAACGAAGATTGCCATCGTGTCGATAGACCTGATCGGTTACTACGGGAAGGCGAATTATTATGGCCTCGGCGAGATTCAAAAGCTCATCGACCCACGGGCCGGCATCAGCGACATTCTCATCACCAGCACGCACAATCATGAAGGGCCGGACACCATCGGCGCGTGGGGCGTGAACCCGTTGAGCGACGGCAAGTATCCCAAATACCTGCGCTTCGTTGACCGCCAGATTGCCAAAGCCATCAATCAGGCAGCGCAATCGACACGCCTCACTGTGATGAAGCTCGGACAGACGACGCCGCAAATCTCGCCTTCGATACTTGGTATGCAGACGCGCACGCACGGACGCCCGCCGGCCTTCTACGACGAAGAGATGCGCGTGATGCAATTCTTCGACGCGACGCGCGCGACGCTCGACCGCTGTATTGCCACCGTCATCAACTGGAACACGCATCCTGAAAGCCTGGAAAGCCAGAACACCGTGCTCACCTCAGACTTCCCGAATGCGGTGCGCGAAGCGGTCGAGAAGCAATATGGCGGCATGGCGATTTACATCAGCGGCGACATTGGCGCAGTGGAAATCATCGGCGATTCGAATAACCGGCGCGGCGACCGCACCATGTTTGACGGCAAGGACTACCCGCTCAAGAGCGACAACAATCGCCCGGCCTACACCTTCGAGCGCACCGAAGCCATCGGGCGCGACGTGGCGAAAGCCGTCTTCGAGGCCCTGGAGCGCGGCGAGATGAGCCCGGTCACGAGCCTCGACGTGCGCAAAGCCAGCCTTCGCGCGCCGATGGACAATCAGGGCTATCTGTTTCTCGCAGGTAAAAGCGTCCTCGATACCATGCCGCCGCCGCAAGCCGGGCAGGCAGTCGATATTGAAACGACGGTCTACGTCATCACGCTCGGCGACGCGCAGTTCATCACGACGCCGGGCGAGTTGTTCCCCGAAGTTTTCTATGGTGTTGAGCGTTACAAAAGGAAAGACTGCGCTGAAGCCGACACCCGGCGACCGGCAGAGCCGAGCGTGCGTGAACGCATGACGAAAAAGTATAAATTCGTCATCGGCCTCTGCCCAGACGAATTCGGCTACATCGTGCCGGGCTATGATTTCCTGTCGCCGGCGTTCGGCTTTGCCGGCGCGACCGAAGCGAAAGACCCGTGCAAGTCGAAAGGCGTGCCGGATCATTATCACGAAACCAATTCGGCAAGTTCGCAGCTTGCGCCCATCTGGGCATGCACGGCGGCAGCGCTGCTCGACGGCAAGCCGGTAGATGCGGCAGCCTGCCGGAAAACAAATGATAAATGATGAATGATGAATGATGAATAATGAACGGGGAGTGAGATGAAAGAACAACGACCTGCACCACGCATAGAAGCGGCTTCAGTCCCTGATCGTCATTCATCATTGAGTCTGATTGCCCTGACGCGCCCGGTGAGTCCGAGCATCAATGCGTGCGAGTTGACCTATCATGATCAGCAACCGATTGATGTAGCCAGAGCCGCCGCACAGCATGGCGTTTATGAGGATTGCCTGCGCAGTCTGGGTGCAGAGGTCATCCGCCTGCCGCTTGAGGCGGATCTGCCTGATGCCGTCTTTGTCGAAGACGCGGCCATCGTAGTTGACGAAGTCGCGATCATCCCGTTGATGGGTGCGGCGAGCCGCCGACCGGAGACGATCAGCATGGCAGCGACGCTGCGGGCGTATCGCCCGTTGCGTTATCTTGAACCACCGGCGACGCTCGACGGCGGCGACGTGCTGCGTGTCGGGCGACAACTGTTTGTCGGCTTATCGAGCCGCACGAATCGTGAAGGTATCGCGCAACTCGGCGCGCATCTCGCAACGTTCGGTTATACGGTGCAAGCGGTCGCGGTCACGGGCTGCTTGCACCTCAAGAGCGCCTGCACATATATCGGGCATAGCACATTGCTCATCAATCGCGGTTGGTTGGATGCCGAGGCGTTTGCGGGATTCGATTTTCTAGACGTGCCCGCGAGTGAGCCGGGAGCCGCCAATGCTTTGTTGATAGGCGAGACGGTGATTATGCCGAGCGCCTTTCCGCAGACCATCGCCTTGCTTGAAGAGCGCGGCTTCACAGTTCGCGCCGTCGATGTATCGGAATTTCAGAAGGCCGAAGGCGGCGTCACCTGCAAGAGCGTGATCTTCACCGCGCCTTCCATTTTGCGGTTTTGTTAAAAGTCCTAGAAAGATCAGGATTTCCCCTCAAGAGATGACATCTCCCCATCTGGGAATGACATTTTCCCATCTGGGAATGACATTTTCCCATCTGGGAATGACATTTTCCCATCTGGGAATGACATTTTCCCATCTGGGAACGCCATCTTCCCGTTCGGGAATGACACTTCCCCGCTTGGGAACGCCATTTTCCTGTCCGGGAATGACATCTCCTCGTTTGGTAATACGATCTTCTTATCTGGGAATGCTATCTCCTCGCTTGGTTACATCGTTTTCCCGTCTGGGAATGACATCTTCTCGTCTGGTAATGACATTTCCCCGCTTGGGAACGTCCTTTCCTCATCTGGTAATGCTATTTCCAGGCGTGGAGATGCTCTATCCGCGTCTGGAGTTATTATTTTCACGTCTGGTAATAACATCTACGGATGTGGAAATAATCCATTTCGGAATGGGAGCATCTCTTTAAGCAGTGGGCTTATCAATTTACGAAAGAAGCTCTCTGCGTTGACGCCTATCGGTACTGCGGCGAGCACTCATTATTCGAGATCGTCTGCGGGCGCGTCTACGGGCGCGTCAGGCGGATCGATGTCGACTTCAGGCATCGGCTCATGCTCTGACTCATCATAAGGCGGCAAGTCTGACGGCTCAGGCGCACCCAAGGCGTTGAGGTGAGCGCGCGCCGCTTCGAGCCCCCAGTGATAAGCGAACGGCGGCCCGTCGCACCAGGCTTTACGATAAGCCTCGGTCGCCGCTTCAATCGCGGCAACGGTATTGCCAGCGTCGCGCTCAATCTGCGCCAGCACGTTCAGCGCATCGGCGTGAAGAAGCGGATACGGCCCGCGCTCGGCAGATTCCCACACCGCGTCCAGCAATTCGCGCGCTGCATCCGAGTCATCCTGCCGCCGCCGCAACTCAGCCAGCGCGATGAGCGATGGGAGTTCTTCTTCAACGTGATTCACCGCCCGCGCACGAGTGAGCGCATGATGCAGGCGCTCGTCGGCTCTTGCCAAGTCATTCAGCCCCAGTGCCGCCGCGCCTTGCAAGCGCGCCGCACGGATGAAATCCCTTTCGACTCGTTTAACATGAGCCAGTTCCCAGGCGCGGTTTGCCAACTGAACAGCGGGGGCGTGGTCAGCCTTCCAGAGAGCAAGTTGAGCCATAGAAGCATTGCTCCCCCCTTCGGACTGCCTTGCCTCTTGTACTGAGTGTATTCGCAAGGCTCTTTGGAGAGACATGTCTGCTTCGTCCACTAGCCCTCGCGCAGCTAGGGTCAGTCCACCCTCTCGCAGAGACAACCCTTCCGACCAGAGATCACCTCTTTTGCGCTCGATAACCAAAGATTGGAGCGCCGCCAACTGAGATTCGTTTGGTGCGCCGAACCGAAGCAACGCATTCGATAAATTTCTCAAGCCTATGCCCAAGTTCTCTTGGTCTCTCTCTCTCTCTCGAATGGCGATCTGTTGGCGAAACAGCAACAAAGCACGCCTTGGTTGCCCGCTTAATTGATACCCTTGCGCCAGTGCACCAAGCGTAAAGGCTTGCCAGGATGGGTTGCTCAAGCGCGGCAGTTGATCCAACCCATCGGGGAAGAGCATCTCCAGGAGTTCGACTCGCTGGCGGCTGGCACTTAAACGGTAGAGCGTAGCGTTCTGTATACGCTCGTAAAAAAGGTGTATGGCATCATCGTAGCGACCCAGGCCGATCAGCGTGTTGTATAGCTCGATGGCAGGCGTCAGATCTTCAAGGCTCTCCACTTGCAAAAAATCCTCAATCTGGGGCATTGCCTCAAAGTGCGTGTGCAAGGTCGTGTAAACATCGCGCCGCATATCATCGCTCAATCCAGCCCACACCACGCCACGCACAATCGGGTGCAGGTCGTAACGATTGCCGCGCTTGTCCCATCCCAACAGGCCGCGATCTTCCAATTCCATCAGCGCAACGTCTAACTCATTTTCATTCGTGAAAATCTTGTCTTCCCCAATCAGCAACGCAGTCAGTGTGTCATAGGTCGCGGGCATGCGAAAAGGCGCTACGGTATGCAGCACCTTCTTCGCTGTCTCATTCAACCCGCGCAAGGCAAATTCCAATATATGCGATCTGGCCTCCGCCAGCAGTGGGCTGAATGGGTCGAAATCAGGGTGATTGCTTCGCCAGATGTCGAAGTCGCCTGGCGCTCGGCGATATTGAGCGATCTCGCCAGCCAATGCCTGAATCAGCAACGGGTGACTGCCGAAGATGTGAAACAAACGCAGCAACTCATCCCGCGAGCCGCTGACCCCGAATGTGCGCCACAGATTCAGCGCGTCATCGTCGCTGAGTCCGCCAATAAATCCCGCGAAACTGCCGGGCAGAGGCTCGCCCGTTACGATCTGCAAGTCCGCAGGGTAAAGTCGAGTGCTGACCAATACACGCGACGCTCGAACGCGCGCCAGCTTGCGCAGAAAAAGGCCGGCGCGCGGGTCGGCGGTCTTGCGTAGCCGATGTTGGCCAATGAACGACTGCGCCGCGCTTTCCGGCAGACCCCTTATCCCAGCCACGATGTTGGCTGTCAACTGATCGAGATCATCATCGGCAAGCCGGTTCGCGTCCATGCGCGCGTAAGCAATCAGGATTCGCTCCAGCCCATCCAGCGCCAACAAGAATGGCTCGCGGTCAAGCACGGCCAACAATAACTCTTCGCGCTCGCCCGGCCTGGTGTTCTTCTCAATGTCTTCTCTTGCGCGTCCGGTGACGTAGGCCAGCGCGCGGATGATGAAGTTCTCGAACGTCGCGTCGCTCTCATAAAAGCTCCACCACATGCGCCCGGCAAGCGGCTTCATTTCATTCGGCGCGATGTCGTTGAACCATTTCCATGTGAGCGCGCTTTTGCCCATACCGCCGATGGCGACGACGTTGAAGATGCGCGCTTGATAAACCACCGAGCGTGGCCTGGCTACCCAATCGGTCAGCAGGTTTAACTCGGTTTGCCGTCCGATCAAATCGCGTGTTTGCAAAAGCGTGTAAGGATGCGCGATGTAGATTTCAGGCGGCTTGGGAATATCGCTGACGTAGTGAAAGGCTGTCTCGTTGCGCACGCGATGATTCGAGAGGCTATTGATGACAAGAGCGCGCAGGTCAGCGGGCGATTTATAAAAGTTATCGACTCGCTCTGTCATCAGACGCGCTTTGAACTGTTCCAACTTAACCGCGCCCTCGCCCTTTTCAACATCCGCCGCCTTAACCGGATGATCTTCATGCATCAGAAAGAGCAAGCGCGGGATGCCGCGTTCTACGGCGCGATTGTATTCCATCTCGGTGATAGAAATGTCGTAGCCCTTGGGCACATAGCCGTAGCGGTGAGCGAATACGCCCAGATAGATGTTCGCCTCATCAACCATTCTCAGCGATTCGGCGATGGCATCCGCATCAGCGGCAGGCAGGTGCTCCATCATCTTGGGGAACATCCCCTGCCGCAGACAGGCTTCCATCACTTCTTCGCGGTGATCGGGCAAGTCGCGCGCGGTGCTGCTGATAATTACTTTGAGGTCAGGCATCCTCGACACCTCCTGATGAGGCCGCCAAGGTAATTATCACAACTCGGTGTCAAGCGCAATCAACCAAGCGGAATCAGAGGTAGGCTTTCGTTTATCCGTGAGGGTGAGCGGTTCGCCTGCACCAACGCACAAGACGTGCGCTTTCAGGTGATCAAATGGCAAACCGCTCTCAGGTCAATACCAGCGGGTTCGTGTGCGAAAAGAATCCCGCGCTTGATGCCGGCTGCTATCGCTCGACGGCCATCGCTACGGCGTTGCCGCCGCCCAGGCATAAGGCTGCGAGGCCGCGCCTGACGTTGCGGCGCTGCATCTCGTACAGCAACGTTACCAGTATGCGCGCGCCGCTTGCGCCAATCGGATGGCCGAGCGCCACCGCGCCGCCGTTGACGTTCAATCGTGCCGGGTCAATGCCAAGCTCGCGCGTGATGGCGACGGCCTGCACCGCAAAGGCTTCGTTGAGTTCGATCAAATCGACATCGGCCAGATCCCAGCCGGCGCGTTCGAGCGTCTTTTGAATCGCCGTCACCGGTGCCATCATTACTAGCTTCGGCTCGACGCCGCTTGTAGCCTGCGCCACAATTCGCGCCAGAGGCTTGCGGCCAAGGCGGCGGGCCACTTCATCAGAGGTGACGACCAGCGCCGCCGCGCCGTCATTGACGCCCGGCGCGTTGCCTGCGGTAACGGTGCCGCCGGCTTGCTTGAACGCCGGCTTCAGTTTCGCCAGCGCTTCAAGCGAGGTGTCTTCGCGCGGCCCTTCGTCCGTACGAACCACCAGCGGCGCGCCTTTCTTTTGCGGGATCTCGATGGGCACGATCTCGGCGTCGAAGCGGCCCTCTTTGATCGCCGCAACCGCTTTGCGGTGCGAGTTCAAAGCGTATTCGTCCTGTTCCTGGCGCGTCACATTGAAACGTTCAGCAACCACTTCGCCGGTGCAGCCCATGTGCCAATCGTCAAAGGCGCACCATAGGCCATCGCCGATCATCGAGTCGATCAACTCGCCGTTGCCCATGCGATAACCCTGCCGCGCTTTCTTCAACAGGTAAGGCGTATTCGTCATGGATTCCATGCCGCCGGCAATCGCTATGTCGATCTCGCCGACCTTGATGCCATTGGCCGCCAGCATCACCGCCTTGAGCCCTGAGCCGCAGACTTTGTTGATCGTCAACGCGCCGACCGCATCGGCAAGACCAGCGCCGAGCGCCACCTGCCGCGCAGGGTTCTGGCCATTGCCCGCCTGCACCACATTGCCCATGATGACTTCATCGACGGTTTCGGGATTGATCGCGGCGCGTTCGATCACAGCGCGCGCCGCGATACGTCCGAGGTCAACTGCGCTGAAGGCGGAAAGCGCTCCCATAAATTTGCCGACAGGCGTCCGCGCGCCTGCAAGTATGACTGCCTCTGCCATAAGTGTTTCCTTTCAAAAGAGCGTGATTGGCCGTCAAAGCCAGTCAGGATGATTCATTACAAAAACCAGAACGATGATTTAGCGGCGACGCACGGCTTGCTACTCCCAGAGCCTGGCCGCCGGCAGATTGAAACCGGCAAGCAATGGCTCGCCGCTGACCGTCTCCGGCTGATCAAGTAGTTCGACTTCCGTCTCCGAACGGTAGATGTAAACCTTCTTTTCGAGCGGGTCAATCAGCCAGCCGAGTTGCGTGCCGTTGGCGATGTACTCTTCCATCTTTGCCTGCAAGCGCTTGAGCCGGTCGGTGGGCGAGCGCAATTCGATGACGAAGTCGGGGCAGATCGGCGAGAACTCGTCTTTCTCTTCGGCGGTCAACGCATCCCATCGCGATTTTCTGATCCACGCGGCGTCGGGCGAACGCTTCGCGCCATTGGGCAGCGTGAACATGGTTGACGAATCGAAGCCGACGCCTGTGCCATCGGTTTCAACCCAGGCAAAAAAAAGTCCGGTCAATGTAAAATTGCGTCTTCCGCTTTCTCCTCCAGTTGGCGCCATGATGATCAGTTCTCCATCGCTGCTCATTTCGATTCGCCATTCCTCGTTGAGCTGGCAAAACTCGTAGAATTCGCGGTCACTCATCCGCTTCAACCACGGGCCGAAGCGCAAAACCAGCGGCTCGATTTCGGTGACAGTCAAGGTAGTGCTCATAAGCTATGGCCTCCGCTATTTCAGTAAGCCATTATCCCACAGCCGCGCGAGCCGTGTCATCAAGGCACGCTTGCCACTGAAGCGGCATGTTTGTCAGAGGCTGGCGGCGGTGCTACACTTGGGATTAATTGCGAGACCGTATATCCAGACAGGAGCGTTGATCTTTCATGCAGGCACTCATACTGGCGGGCGGCAAAGGCACGCGCCTGCGTCCGCTGACCATGCATACACCGAAGCCCATCGTTCCAATCGCCAATCGTCCGTTGCTCGTCTACCAACTCGAATTGCTCAAGCGCGCCCAGATGCGCGATGTCATCCTATCGCTCTCCTATCAACCGCAGAAGATCGAAGACAAACTCCTTGACGGCTTCGATCATCAGGTGCACATCAGCTATACGGTGGAAACCATCCCGCTCGGCACAGCGGGCGCGTTTCGCAATGCCGCCGGCCTCATCCGCGAAACCACGGTCGTCTTGAACGGCGATGTCTTGACCGACATTGATCTGAGCGAGGTGCTCGCACAGCATCGCGAGCGCGAGGCGGCGGCGACCATCGTGCTCGCGCCGGTGCCGAATCCGACCGAATACGGCTTCGTCGAAACCGACGAGACGGGCCGCGTCGCGCGGTTTGTCGAAAAACCAGCGCCTGAGGAAGTTACCGCCGACACCATCAATGCCGGCATCTACATTCTGGAACCGCATATTTTAGACTACATTCCCGAAGGCGAGCCCTTCATGTTCGAGTACGACGTTTTTCCCAAACTCCTCGAAGCCGGCGAAGCGTTTTACGGCTATATCTGGCGCGGCTACTGGCGCGATGTCGGCGCAGCGTCTAGCTACTGGCAGGCCAACATGGACGTGCTCGCCGGGCGCGTGCAGTTGTTGGACAAGCTGCCGGCTGAAGGCGGCGAGAAGTTTGACGCCTCGGTAGAGATTGACGCGCTATCGGTAGTTGATCCGTCCTGCACATTGAAGGCGGGCGTGCAGATCATCAATTCCGTTGTCAGCCGCAACTGCTATATTGAAGAGCGCGCACGGATAGAAAACTCGGTCATTCGCGGCGGCACGCGCATCGGCCCGCAGGCGGCGATTGCCGGTGCGGTCATCGGCAAAGGCTGCCACATTGGTCGCGCCGTCACCGTCTCAGGCAACGCCGTCTTGGGCGACAAATCGGTGGTCTCCGATTACAGCCAGATTTAGGGGCCGGGGGCTGGGGGTCAGGGGCCGGGGCTTGCGTTCACCATGCGCGACGAAGCAACGAATGAAAATCATCTATTCCCGGCACCTGGCACCCGACACCCGGCACCCGCAAAGCTGCTGGTGCGTGTGCCAAACTGGGTCGGTGACGCGGTGATGGCGGTGCCGGCGCTCAGAGAGTTGCGGCGCATCTTCAATGAGGCGCGTATCGCGCTCGTGGCTAAACCTGGGGTTGCGGAATTATTCGTTGGCGAAGGGCTCGCCGACGATTTGCTTACGGCAAACGACGCCCGTGGGTTTTTTCATAAGATCCGGCAATTCTTCAGCGACGCACAAAGGTTGCGCCACGGGCGTTTCGACATGGCAGTGTTGCTGCCCAATTCGTTCGCTTCGGCGCTCGCGGCGCGCGCCGGCGGCGTCAAACAGATTGTCGGATATGCTACAGACGCCCGTCGCCCCCTGTTGACCCAGACGGTGGCCTTTGAAGCGAATTTCAAACAACTGCACCAGGTTCGTTACTACCTCAACATTGCTGCGCAACTAGAGCAACGCCGCACCGGCCAGTCCCGCGTCCGTTTCGATGCGCCGCCCAGGCTGAGCGTTAGCGAAGAGGCGAAACAGCAAGCCCGGCGGCTTCTTGAAAGGGCGGGAATCGATACGGCCAAGCGCCTGGTCGCGCTCAATCCAGGGGCGACCAACAGCCGCGCCAAACGCTGGCTCCCCGAACGCTTCAGTGCAACCGCCGACCAGTTAAGCGAGCGCGATGATTTTGTTACGCTCATCGTCGGCACGCCCGGCGACCGCGAGGTGGCAAATCGTGTCGCCGAGCAGATGCGTACGAAAGTAGTCGATCTTACAGGTCGCACAACCCTGGCCGAGTTGAAAGCGGTGCTGGCGTGCGCGGCGCTGGTGATCTCGAACGACACCGGCACGGCGCATGTTGCGGCGGCGCTCGGCGTGCCCACCGTAACCATCTTCGGCCCGACCGAACACTTCGCCACGCGCCCGCTCGCCGAGCTTGCCGCCGTCGTCCGTCACCCGGTCGACTGCTCGCCCTGCATGCTGCGCGACTGCCCGATTGACCATCGCTGCATGACGCGCGTCGAAGTCGCAGACGTTGCTCGCCAGGCGCAGCAGTTGCTGGCATAGGCTCTGGATAACCCTGCGTTAAACAGATTCGTCATTGGCGGGAAAAAGTTAGCGGATCAGGCAAACACGCGGTTGTAGACGGCGCGGATCGCCGTGAGGTGCTGCGTCAACTGCACTTCAAACGCATCGAGCGACGCGATGCCGAGGGCGCGCGCCAGATCATTCAAGGCAATGTGCGACGCCGGCAGTACCGGCGTCGGACGATCCAGCAATAAACGCATCCAGTGATCGAGCCGCCGCAAAAACGTGTAGCCCGCAAACAAGGCATGCATCGAGGCCGCATCCAACGCGCCGCGCTCACCGAGATGGCCGATGAGCGCAACCGTGCCTTGATCAGGTGAAAAATAGATTTGCTCACACAGTTGCAGATAGCGCGTGACGAAATACACATCCGTCATGCCGCCCCTGCCCCATTTGACATTCACCTGAGCGCCGCCGGCTTTCTCGGTTTGAATGCGCTCGCGCATGGCCGCCAGTTCTTCTTTCAAATTCGCATTGCGCGCCGCCGCTTCAAAGCAGGCTTCGCATATCGCCTGTCTGGCGCGCTCGCCGAAGGCCGGGTCGCCGGCCACGGCGCGCGCTTTCAGATATGCCGAGTGCTCCCACGCCGACGCGCGACTGGTAAGATAAGCTACTAAACCGTTCAGCCCCTGTGCCAGCGGGCCGTTCTTGCCTTCAGGCCGCAAGCGCAGATCGACGCGATAGAGCAGACCTTCGCGGGTGATCGAGGCAAGCACGCGCACCAGTTCCGACGTGAAGCGCGCGTAAAACTCGTGCGGCAATTCGCCATTCTTCAGCGCCCCACTGGCGGCCAGCGCGGCAGGCGGCCAGACCACCGCGTCATCAAAGACAACGAGCAGATCCAGATCCGAGCCATAGTCCATTCCGGCATGACCGAGCCGCCCAAGTCCGAGAATCGCAAACGGCAGATAGGGGGTCGGGGGCCGGGGGTCAGGGGTCGGAGATCGGTCGCCGGTGTGTGGCTCGCCGTTGCCCGCCGTTGACGGCGGCAGCGGTTTGACGCCGAGTGATTCGAAAGCGATTTCCACAGCCAGCCGCAGGGTCGCTTCGGCCAGCGCAGTTTGTGTAAGATTATTTACACGCAACGAATCGGTGGTCGGTGGCCGGGGGTCGGGGGCCGGTGATTGCTCGTGGATTGGATGTTGTGCTTCTGTGCCTGACTGGCCATCGACCATCGACCGCCCACCACGATTGTCGGATTGCTCATCACCGGCCCCCGGCCCCTGGCCCCCGACCCCCATCACATCCCTGTAGCCGATGGCGATGACTTGCCGGTGCCAGGCGCGGCGCAGCGCATCGCTTTTCGCCGCCGGGCTGTTCTCTTCAGCAAGGTCCCGGCACATCAGTTGATAAAAGGCGGTGGCATCGCGCGGCGCGCTCTGGGTAAGCGCATCAGCAAGTATGGGGCGCGCGATCAGCAGGTTTGCCAGATACTGGCTGCTCAAAGTTGGCAGCAAGCGCTTGATCAGATCAATGAAGTTAAACGCCGCGCCGCCGGCAGCGCTGCGGTCGCGCATGAACGTGGCGCAGGATTCGCCCCAGGCCGATAGGTTGCGCAGCGAGCGCAGCGGATTGATCGCCGATCCAAGCGCCGCGATAATGGCGCGCTCCAGAGCGCTCTCATTGGCGATGCGCGCCGAGGCGCTGGCCTCATCTGGCGCTTCCGCCGCATGATCAGGTGATCGCCCGGCGATGACTTTCAGAAGCGCTTCAACGGCGCGATGAACAAGCCGCGCCGTTTCATCGTCGATCTGGTCGGCGGGCAAGAGATTTGTAGCTTTCGCTACAACTGGCGCAGCGCCGCCGCCATCGGCAAAGACCCGCTGATAGATCGCCCGCACGGCAGAGGTATGCGCTTCCGTGTCGCGCAGCAATTCCGCCGCCGCATCCAGGCTTTGCAGATAACCGCAGCGGCGCGCTACCAGCGCCTGCCGCTCGCGCGCCAACGGCAAGGTGTGCGTCTGCGCGCCGTGCTCCATCTGTAAGCGATGTTCGACGGTGCGCAGGAAGGTGTAGGCGGCGCTCAGGCGCGCTCGCTCGCTTTCGCTGAGATAGCCTTTCTCGGCCAGCCGCGCCAGCACGATGAGCGTCTGCGTCGAGCGCACCCAGGGCTCGCGCCCGCCATGCCGCAGTTGCAGCGCCTGGGCGATGAATTCGATTTCGCGGATGCCGCCGCGACCGAGCTTGACGTTGAAGCCGCCGCCGCGCCGCGCGACCTCGTGATCGATCTTTTCTTTGGCGCGGCGGACTTCCTGCATTGCATAATCCTGCGGCGCTTCGGTGAAGATGGTGTCGCGCACGAGATCAAGAAAGTGCGCTACCACTTTATAGCTGCCCGCCGAAGCGCGCGCCCGCAACAATGCCTGGCGCTCCCAATTCTGCGCTTTGTTCCGGTAATACTCGGCGGCGCGCTGAGTTTCCCAGACGAGATCGCCGTCGCGCCCATAAGGCCGCAGCCGCAAGTCTATGCGATAGGCCGCGCCTTCGGCTGAATTGCCGGCGGCCATCTGCGTGATGCGCTCGGCGACCCCTTTGAAAAATGCCTTATTGCTGATGACCGATTCACGCGAGCGGCCATCGCCGGCGGTTTCGCCATCGCCTGCAAAAAGAAAGAACAGATCGATGTCCGAGGCATAATTCAATTCGCGGCAGCCGAGTTTGCCCAGGGCAACGACGGCGAACTCGGCGGTCTGTATACGCCCGCGCTCGTCGCGCGTGTGCGGTGCGCCATGCCGATTGGTCATCTCCTGATAAGCGAGCGCCAGCCCGTGGCGCAAAATGACATCGGCCAGGTTCGACAACTCTTCGGTGACTTCGGTGAGCGTCGCGATCTTCAAGCAGTCGCGCAGGTAGATGCGCAGCAACTCGCGGCGCTTGAAGCGCGCCAGGCAGGTGCGCTGATCCGAATCAAATGTGCGCATCAGGAAGCGCGCCAACTCATCCGATAACTGCTCACGGGTCTTGACGCGGTCAAAGCCGCTCTCGGTTTCGTGCCGTAGCCAGTCGATCTGCTCCGGGTGACGCAGCAAGTTTTCGGCGAGAAACGGGCTGTAAGCCGCTATCGTCAACAGCCGTGAGGCCAGCACGGACTGGTGTGTGTAATCTAATTTACGAATAGCTTGCAGCCGCTCCCAGAAGGCGCGCGCGCCTTGCGGATCGGGCAGGGCGTTGATGAACGCTTCGATGCTGCTGGTTCGGTCGTCGGCCATGACAGAAATAATTTAGCATATCTCTGGAATGGTTGATTGTCGGGGCTCGGCCCGCGCCGGGCGATATGCAATATTTGTTACTCCCTCAGGTTGCAATCGTGATATAGTGGCGGCCATCTTTGAAGTAGAGAGGTGGATTATGAGCATGGCGAATACCAGGAAGGCGATCTCCCAAGCAAGACTCTGGTCAGCGGCATGGTTCATCGCGCTGTCAGCTTTGCCATCTGCCTTTGCCGGTCAGCAATCACTTCCTCCGGCGTCAGGTGATTTCGTCCTGGAGATTGCCGAACCCGACAGACAGATCATGCGTGAGCCAGTTCCTTCGACGGGCAGCAGTTGGATGGAATCCTTCGAATTCAAACGCCTCGCCAACTGGCGAAGACCGCCAAACCAAGACTTGGACATCGGCGCTATTCACATGGATTATCGTCGGCAAGGCGACGCCGTCAGGATCGATGTGAAGGTCATATTCGGCAAGGTTGATCTGACAATCTGCGAGCCAGTCGATCCCGCTCGAGTAAAATCCGCCGGCACGTATGTCCTTCGCCTCGGTGAATCGGCAAGCCTCCAGGGATTGGCTCAATTTGGGATCGACCCGATCAAAGTCAAAGTTGTCGCCTACGAATCGCATACGCTGACTCCCGCTGAGATCGGCAATAAAACCAAAGCCATTGAAGTGGTGCAAGCGGTTCAGGCAGGAGAGGATTGGCTGGTGGTGCTGAAGAACATTTCTTCAAAGAACATTGTCGGCCTGCAAGTCAACTATGTGGCTGGGAGCATGCAGACGCGCAGGCTAATCGCGCCCGGCGAGGTCTACAAAGATATGATGCATATCAACGAATCTTACCTGCGGCCTCCAACGGGTAAGGCTCAGGGCGAGCCGCTGCCGCCGAAGGTCGTTGTCAGCAGCGTGCTGTTTGAGGATTCGACATTTGAAGGTGACCTGTGGCCTGCTCTTACTTTCATGACAGAATGGCGTGGGACGAGAATTCAGATCCTGCGCATCATCAGTCTCTTGCAGGCTGCCATAGAAAATCCTGAGCCGGACAGCGGCAGAGCGCTGGAAACGCTTCGACAACAAATCTCGGCGCTCAGTAATGTAGCTGACATGCAGATGATTGATGATCTGGCAGGGCGCTATGGGCCATTCACGACCTATCAGCGTAATGGACTGATCAGCGCGCTGAGGAATAGCTTGAGCGATACCCAACATACGATGCTGGAGCGGATGAGGTCATATGAAACGCGCGAAGCCCCAAAAGGTACAAGTCTGCAAAGCTGGCTCAAAACGATGAAAAGTCAGTACGAAGAAAGAATCAAGAAGCTCTAACTGAAACGCGAATCTGAAACGTGATGCTCCGGCGCGCACGAACAGACTGATGGGCGAAGCGGCGCGGCGTCTGATGACTTCTCATCAGACGCCGCGCCGCTTCGCGTCGGCGAGTCATTCGCTTTACGGTTTCTTGCCGAAGGGAATCTTGATCTTGCTAGCGCCAGGGATGGGAACGTTGACGCCTTTGGTATCAATCAGGTTGCGCACTTCTGACGGCAAATAACTTTGCATGCGATAGGAAAGGCCGGTTGCCGTCAGCACTCTGAGCGCCGCTTTCAACGTCGGGTCGTAATCACGCGCTTCGCTCTCGTGGCCTTTGCCCGCCGCAGAAATCTGTGCGCCTTCCGCCCCGCCGACTTGCTGGCCTTTCTCCTGATACAAGGCCGACAGCGCCAGGTGATTGCCCGCCATCTCGCCGGAATTATTCGTCTCGCTGCGATAGCCCGTCGCCGTGTTGTATTCGCGAATCGCGCCGTCTGTATCGTCGGTCGCGTGATAGCAATAGGCCAGTTCGCGGTGCGCGTCGTAATAATCGGGTCGCAGTTGCAGCGCTTTCTTCAACTGCGGAATCGCTTGCGGGTACTGCTTCATCAAGCGATAGGTGTAGCCGACGCCGTAATAGGTTTCGGCATCTTCAGGGGCAATCGTTGAGGCGCGCACGAAGGCCGCATTGGCTTTCGGCTGATCTTTCGGATCGAGCGCGTAAGCGTACCCAATCGCCAGGTTGGCGTCGGCGGAATCGGGTGCCGCTTTGATGGCCAGTTCAGCCGTTTTAAGCGCCTCTTTGCGAGCGTCTTTTTGATTGACCGCCTTCGCAGGGCGCGGCCTTGTCGACACATCTTCGGTCGGCTCGGCATTGGCCCAGCGACTCAAAGCGCGCGACCGGCGTGCCAGCAGCAAAGCATTGTTGGGAAACTTTTCCGTCGCCGTCTGCAAGAGATCGACCGCATCGCGATAGCGGGCGTTCTCAAGATAAGCATTCGCCAGGCGCTCGTAGACGGCCATCGAACCGGCATCTTCACCCAGGGCCATCTCGTAAGCATTGATGGCCTGCGGCCACAGGTTCTCAGTTTCAAACTTCACGCCTTTTTCATAATTGGCGTTGGCCGCCGCAGGCTTCAAAGTCAGCGTCACTTCCTGCTGCACGCCGGCAACCACGGTGATCTGCGCTTCGGCAGGCTGAAAGCCCTGCTGTTCGGCGCGCACGCTGTAGCTGCCCGGCGTCAACTCTTTCTGCGCCGGCGAAGCGCCAAGCGCCTGACCGTTGAGCGTCAGCTGGGCCTCGGCAGGTGATGTAATCAAGGTTACGGTGCCGTTTTTCGGCGGCTGCACGTCTTTGGCGAGCGCCGCAAGCTTGACAATCACGACAGGGCCGCGCACTTCTGTGGCCGTCATGGTCGGCGTCTGTTCGACCGCATATTTCGCGCGCTGTTGAAAGTCCTGGCCCCACTTCGACACGTTGTCGCGCAGGTAAGCCGCCAGGTAACCGGCTTCGACGCGGCCATCGGGGCGATTCGCCAGTTCGCGAATGCCGCTGAGGATGTAATAGGTGAAGACGCCGTGCTCAAGCTTCGGATCTTCGTAAGCGCGCTCGCCGACCTGGCAGGCATAAAAGACTACGGAAGTGGGCGGCACGCCCGTAGCTTGTGCATCTGTAGGGGCGACGCGCAGGCCGCGCGCCATCACGTCGGTCATGGTGTTGCCTTTGATGCCGCGACCGGGGAAAGGGTCTTCGCGGCAGGCATCCATGAAGATCGTGAACTGCGAGGCTTTCAGGTTGCCGAGCCGCCGCGACAATTCTTCGAGATCAAGCCCGGTGCGTTCGAGCGCCTCTTTCGACGAAGCATCAACGTCAACCGGCAGGAAGTAACTCTTGGCCTGCGCGCCCAGGCCGCGAGCGATGCCGTGGCCGGCGAGAAAGACAATGATTTGATGATTCGGCTGCACGCGCGTCGCCAGGTTATCGATGGCCGCCAGGATGTTCTGCTTGGTGGCTTTGGCGTCGCCCTGGCCGTCGTCTGTGAGCAGGCGTATGTGATCTTCGGGAAGGCGCGCGGCGCTGGCGAGCAGATCTTTGATCGCGCGCGCGTCTTTGCTAGGGTAAGTGAGTTTTTGAATCTGGCCGGGATAGTTGCTGATGCCGACCAGCAGCGCCCACTGATCATCGGCCATGGGAAGCTTCGGCGCTGCCGGTTTGGCGGTCGGCGGCTTTGCCGAGGGTTGCTCTTCCGCCGGCTTCGGGCGCGGTTTTTGTTTGCCTTGCCGTTGCTCATTGGCAAAGGCCAGTGTTGATAAGAGAATCAATCCGAAAGCTACGAGCAATAGGATTCGTCGCATCTTGACCTCCTTGCGACGCAGGCCGTCCGTCGCGCGCGTTGTTTCAATAACGTGCGCCATGCAAAGACCCGCTGATGGTGAAGTGAAATCTTGCTGAAAGTGGGAGAATGCTGCGGCAGTTGTTGTCGTTGAAATTCATAACTGATCGCTTACGCAGTATCGCACAGGCGCGTTCTCAATATCAACGGCAGGCCCTGTGATCGTCCACCGGCATAGTACGCTGCGCAGTTGCTTCGTAGATTTTCGTCGCCTGTCCGCGAGGTCGCATAAACCTCAAGAGCCGAGCCTGATGATGGCGGCGCGCAGCCGCTCGTGTTGCTGAAGCAATCGCGCGTATCGCGCATCGTCGCTCGTCGCTTTGGCGCGAATGATCCGCACAAGCAAACGCTTTTCGTCGTCCGTCCAGCGCCTCAGATCGTCAATCAACGCCAGCACCGGCGCGAAGCCTTCGAACGCCGGCTGCTCGGCTTCCCGCAAGTCGTCCGGCTTGAGGGCGAGCGCGCGCGCCACTCGCTTCATCGAAGCAGCGCGCATCTTCACACCGTTGCCGTCAAATTCGCCAGCCGTGCGCTCGGCCACACGCAGTCCGAGATGGCGCACGCGAAAGTTGTCCCAATCACCAAGACTGGTGCCCGGCAGTTCATAAATCACCGGCGCTTCGGCGAGCCGCTTGAGCGTCCGCAACGGCGTGCGATAGGCGCGACGGCTACTGATGCGCTGCTCTTCGCCGGCGGCCAGCTTGATCAAGTCGGGCCGCGTCGGGCGAAAGCCGAGCTTGCGATAAAACCAGAACGCCCCCGACTCCAGGGCTTCGTCGTTGTGATGGCCGATCTGATAAGGGTCTATCGAAAAGCAGGTCGCGCCGCTAAGCCAGTGTAACATTCGTAACACTTGTGCATAGACCCAGGCGGATTCGCCCTCGCGGTAGGTGTAGAATAGATTGAAGCCCAACTCCATGCGCTCGCAGATCGTGATGCCTTCAATATAATTATTCGGCACGCCATTCTTAAGCGTGAAACCTGCGTGATAAGCGCGCAGCGGCAAGCGCCGTTCTGCCGGCAATCCCCAGAGAAACATCTCAAGGCCGCGCCCGACATCGGCGCGCACGGCGCTCGCCGGATCGCCGTAAGCAATGCCGTAGAGTTCGCGATAGCGCGCGCCGGTCGTCTCGCGGCAGTGATTGATGATCTTCTGCCCGTCGCCGCGCGATAATTTATCCAGCTTGAGCGGCGCGCGAATCACCTGTTCAAGCGACACGTCGGCGCGGCGAATCAACGGCTTTTTGTGATAGAAAATACTTTCCGGCAAGCGACGGTTGTTGGTGCGCGAGGCCGGAGAATCATCTAGTCGCCAGCGAATCCAGAGTTCGAGCGAATCGTAAGCGGCGGACTTCTCTTTTTCCGAAAGCGCGGATTGCTCAAACTGTGCGACGAGCCACGCGAGATCGCTGCTGCCTTCAGGCTTTGCCGCTTGAATCCAATCGCGGTAAGGGATGTTGGCTTCGACCAGCGTGTCCTCGTACATCAAGGGAAGGAGTCGCGGCAAGACCAGCGCCAGGCGTTCCGGGGTTTCGTAACGCGGCCAATCGATCTCGACATCAGCCGTGTGATAGGCCGCGAGCCAGCGCGCGAAACCATAGCTGTAATGGCCGTGCAAGCTGGTTCCGGCAATGCCGGAATACTCGATGTAATCGAAGGCAATCGGGTCTGCGCCCGCCGCAAGCAGCGCGGCGACGCGAGGGCCGAATGACGCCAACTGCGCCTCAGCCGAGGCGACGGCGGCGTGGTCTTGCGGATAAGCGCGAATGAAGAGCAGGGCTTCGTGAAAGCGTATGAGGGCGTCCGCATCAGCGAACTGGCGCGCGCCGATTTCCGCCAGCAAGGCGACGACGCGCGCCCCGGTAGCGCCGAAGTCGCGCTTCGCTTCACTGAGGTCGTCAAGCAATTGATCGATAGATTTGTGGGGCATGGTTTCTAAATCAGACCAGATCAGAAGGGCACAGAAAGAGATTGCCACCGCAGGCACAAAGGCACAGAGACAACTCTAAAATGCTCTTGGGTTCTCAATATTTTCCTCTGTGTCTCTGTGCCTCTGTGGCCAATCTTCTCTCCCAGGGTCGTGCGGTTCGATTTAGTTTCTGGTTCCTAGTTTCTGGTCAAAGCTGCCACCTCACCGCACGGTCTGTTTGCCAAACTCCGAGCAACCAGGAACCAGGAACCAGAACCGATCAGATGAGATAGCGCCGCCGCACCATTTCGAGCGCCGCCGTCGAAGCGCGCCAACGAATCAGGTGACGGTCGCCCGGCAGAATCAAACGGCGATTCGTCGAGGTCACGTCGTCGGCGAGGCCGATGTAGACCGTGCCGACGGGAACCGCCTGCGTGCCGCCGCCGGGGCCGGCAATGCCTGTGATGCTCAGGCCGATGGTTGCGCCGGTTCGCTGTTTGACGCCGCGCGCCATCGCTTCGGCGACTTCGCCGCTCACCGCGCCGTGTTGGTCGAGCAATTCCGAGGGCACGCCGAGCAGTTTCATCTTCACTTCATCTGTGTAACTCACAATACTTCCGGCAAAGTAGTCGCTTGCGCCCGGCACGCGCGTGATGCGTTCGGCCACCAGCCCTCCCGTGCAGCTTTCGGCGGTCGCCAGCGTGTATTGCTTTAATCGCAATCGCCAGCCGATCACTTCTTCGAGTTGCTCGCCTTTGGTCGAATAACAATTATCGCCGATGGCCTCTTCAAGCCTTTCGGCCAATTCTTCAACCAGCGCTTCGGCGCGCGCTGCGCTTTCGGCGGTGGCCGTCAGGTGCAGTTCGATTTCCGAATCGGTAAACAGGATCGTCGTCGTCGGGTTGGTGTATTGCTGATAGATCGGCGCGATCTTATCGTCGAGTTGCGATTCGCCCATGCCGGTGACTTTCAACAGGCGCTTAGCGATGCGCACGCCGCGCGACAGCTTTTCAAGTTCAGGCATGACATAGGTGTCGAACATCGGCTGGTTTTCGCGCGGCGGGCCGGGCAACAGCACGACGAGTTTGCCGTCTTGATCCAGGCGCAGGCCGGGCGCGGTGCCGTTGGGATTCGCCAGCGGAGTTGCGCCGTGCGGCACGAGCGCCTGCCGTTCGTTGTTCGGCGTCATCTGGTAGCCGCGACTCGTCAGGCGCGTGCGAATGCGTTCGAGAATTTCGTAATCGAGCCGCAGTTGACGGCCCGTGACGCGCGCGAAAACTTTGCGCGTGATGTCATCTTCGGTCGGCCCTAGCCCGCCGGTCGAAATGATCACCTCGGAACGCTGCAAGGCGTCGCGTATGGCTTCTTCGAGCCGGTTTTCTTCATCACCGACGATGGTCTTCTGATGCACGTTGATGCCGATGGAGTTGAGCCGCTCGGTGAGCCACAGCGAATTTGTGTCCGTGCGGTGCGGCGTCAGCAACTCCGAGCCGATGGCGATGATTTCCGCTTTGAGCATTTAGTTATGAACCTTACATTAACCCGGCAAACCATGAGCCCGCCGAATGATCATCGAATGATCAAGCTATCACCTGGATCACCGGTACAAGCCTTGGGCACGGAGGTAAGCCTCGACCGTTGCCGGCACCAGTCCGGCAATCGATTGCCCGGCGCGTACTCCGGCGCGCACTTCCGAAGCCGAGCGCTCGCCGAGGTCTGCCGGAAAATCGAGATACAATACGCGCTCGCTGAACTCCGCCGGTTCGTCGGCGAGCAGGGCGCGCACGTCTCGGTGGCCAGCGCCGGCGCGACCGGCAACGATGAATTGGCAATGTGAGAAAAGCTCATGCAGCGCCGCCAGCCGGTCGCTGAACCGATGATGATACTTCGCGGTGTAGCGATTGTCCCTGTCCAACACGCGCTCGAATGTATCGAAGCCGACGACGAAGTGCAAATCGCTTTGCGGATAAATGGGCGCGAGCGCCTCAAGCATATCAATGTAAAAAGCGTGCGATGAAAGGCCCAGCGAGATGCCCGACTCATCGGCGAGCGCCAGCAAAAGCATCTGCAAGCGATCTTCAAGGGAGCATTCATAACTCGTCTTATCGGCATTCGCGCAGCCTGCGACGGCCAGCATCTCATCGAGTGAAAACTCGGCGCGCGCCCGGCGCATCAGTTCAAGGTGCGCGGTGGTGACGGGATTGAACGACGACGCGAAGACGCCGAGGCGCGGGCGGCTAAGGCGTGCGCCGATAAGGTCGGCGCGCTTGATCATCTCGATGTGCGGCGCGCCGCAGCCGTCGGTTCGCGCGACAATCTGTCGCCACTGCCAGGGCGATAGCTCATGAGATGGGTGATCTTTTCGCATACCACTGATCACTTCGGTAATCGTCGGGGATCTCTTGCTCCAAGGGCTCATCGAAGCCATGTGCCGCGAGTTCCGTAAACCACAAATCACGCTTCGACTCCGGCAGCCGCCTGCCGCACCAGGGACAGAAAACAATCGCCAGGAAAGCCGCGCCGCCATCGTGAATAATCAGGCCGTATTCGTCGAACTGGCTGACATAATAGACCAGGTGATCCGGGCAATCGAAAGCATTGGCATGCTGCGGGCAGGTGTGCGTCACCATCTCAGTCATCGGGGCGCAGCAATGTTGTTTCATCTGATCGCTCTCTAAATCCAGTTGCAGTAATGCGCCAGCCATGTCAACACGGCAGCATAGATGCCTGCAAGCGCGTCGTCGCTCATGACACCGAAGCCACCCGGCAACCCTTCGAGTTTGCGAATCGGATACGGCTTGAAAATGTCGAAAGCGCGAAACAGGACAAACGCCACTGCAACGCCGGCAAGCGACGGGTAGATAATCAGCGGCGTCATGGCGATGAGTTGGCCGCTCACTTCGTCAATCACCGCGACGCTCGGATCTTTCAAGCCGGTTGCGGCAATTGCTCGATTCGCCGCCCAGACGCCGAGCGCGTAAAGCGCCAGGTTGATGATGACGAATATTACCAGCGACCAGCGTGACGCCAGCATGAGCCGCTGATTGACGATGGCGTTGATGATGAAAAACAGCACGACGCCTTCGGCTGCGCCAAAGGTGCCGGGGGCTACGGGAAAGTGGCCGGCACCGAGTCCCGTGGCAATCGCGTAGCCCAGGCGATCCGAGCGTCGCATCATTTTTGGTTTGACGGAAACGTGTGGGCGCATCGGTTCGTTGGCAGTGAGTCAAAGATTTGCAGGGCAGACGGTCTGCGCTTCAATCCAAGCCGGCGAAGATCGCTGCAACATTGCAGGAGAATTCTGGCAATACGGTTGATGTGAGCACGTCTTGCTCGTTGAGTTTGGCGACCGGTTGCAGAACATTCTGCTCAAGAGCATAGACTTCAACTGTGCGGGTTTTGTAATCAACAATCCAATATTCTTGAACGCCATGCTTACCGTACAGATTGCGCTTGGCGACGCGGTCGCGCCGGCGATTCTCCGCACCGGGCGAGACAATCTCAATCGCCAGTTCGGGCGCGCCCTTCAGTTTGCCCCCCGAAAGAATGCGCCTCCGCGTTTGGTGGGTGACAAAAACAAGATCTGGAATCACGCCGCTGAACCTGCTGAAGATGACGCCAGGGCCAGGAGTGACCAGGCCAATCGGATGCTCATTAAGATGCGTTCCGATGAGTACAGTGAGATGGCCAACGACAACTTGATGCTCATAATTCGGCGCGCGGGTCACGAAGATTTCTCCTTCGATGACCTCGTAGCGATTGCCGTCGTCAGGCATCAGTTCGAGTTCATCTACGGTCATCAACTGTTCTTTCGGAATCGACATGAGGCTTCCCTCTTTGCACGGCGATTTTATCACGAGACGGCGGCCATCATCAGATGATACGAGCGATCAGATCGTAATCGTGCGCTTCGGTGATCTCGACAGTGACGAAATCGCCGGGGCGCACATCGCGGCCCTCCGGCACATCGTTGATCAGCACTGCGCCGTCAATCTCCGGCGCTTGCGTTTCCATGCGCCCTTCAAGCAGCAGGTCGCTCTCTTTCGAGCGGCCTTCGAGCAGTACCCTGATCTGTTTGCCGAGCAGTTGGCGATTGCGGCGGCGCGAAATTTTCGCCTGCTCTTTCATCAAGCGGCGCTCGCGTTGTCGCGCCGTCTTCGCATCAACTTTTTCGTCCAACTCGAAGCCGGCGGCGTTCTCTTCGTCCGAATAAGTGAAGACGCCGACGCGGTCAAACTGGACGGCGCGGACGAACTCAATTAACTCTTCGAAGTCTTCCTGGCGCTCGCCGGGAAAGCCGACGATGAAGGTTGTACGCACGGCAACACCGGGCACGCGCTCGCGTATGCGCGCGATCAAGCGCTCGTATGCGGCCCGCGCGCCGCCGCGCCGCATACGCTGCAAGACGCGGCGGCTGGCGTGTTGCAACGGAATGTCAAAATACTTACAAACGTTCGCCCGCTCAGCCATCACCCGCAACAACTCATCGGTAATGTTAGTTGGATAACAGTAGAGAAAACGCACCCACTCGACGCCCGGCACATGGCTGATCGCTTCAACCAGACGCGCGAGGCCATCTTTCAAGTTCAAATCCGTGCCGTAGGCGGTTGTGTCCTGCGAGATCAAGACGAATTCTTTGACGCCCTGCGCGGCGAGCGCTTCAACTTCGTGAAGGATCGATTCCGGCGAGCGCGAGCGAAAGACGCCGCGCAGCTTGGGGATGATGCAGAAGGCGCAGGTGTGATCGCAGCCTTCGGCAATTTTCACGTAAGCCGTATACGGCGCGGTGGCGCGCAATCGCGGCGTCGTTTCGTCATACAGGTAAAGCTCCGGGACGCTCGCGCCATCGCTGTAGATGGGCAGACTGCGCGGCGCAGTCGCGGCGACGATGGCTTCAATCTCGGTGAGTTGATTGACGCCGATCAGCGCATCAATCTCAGGAATCTCGCGCTTGAGATCATCGCGGTAGCGTTCGACCAGGCAGCCGGCGACGATCAATTGTTTCGCCTTGCCTGTCTGCTTAAGCTCGGCCATCTCCAGAATCGTGTCGACGGATTCCTGCCGCGCCGAATCGATGAAGCCGCAGGTGTTGACGACCAGCACGTCGGCTTCTGCCGAATCGTTGGTCAACTCGTACCCTTGCCGCGCCAGCAGGCCCATCATCACCTCGCTGTCGACGAGGTTCTTCGGGCAGCCGAGGCTCACCATGCCGATTTTTTTCTTTTCAACCATTCGCCGGGTTACTGCTTTCTGTTATGAATTTGTGCGATTGCATAAACGCTAATGGTAACGGATGGCGCGGGCTTTAGCCAACGGTTACAGAAGCGATGAAAGAAGCCTTTGGACGAACGCTGGGGCAATCGCATCACAGGTAAAGACAGGAGTTGACTTTACACGATGATTGGAGCTTGGCGAAGTATCATCAAACTTACACCCGATTACAATTCTCCTTTGACCCGACAATATCTCGCTGCATGGTTTTAATTACAATTTTAATAATTTCGTCAGTTGAGCAAGAAGTCGCGGCACCCTGCTCAACCCATATTGATTAACAAGTCGCATCGGACGCAACAGATAATAGAGGAACGAAAAAGAAGCCGGCAGCGAAATAATGGCTCGATCCCTTTTGCTCGGCCTCAGCGCGAGATACAAAAGGTGTGAACCATACCTCACCTTGTCTCGCACCCGCTCTCTCACTCTGAGATGAAAATAAAGAGTCGCGATCATGATGCCTTCATCAGTCAAGGGGGTCTCTAATAAATCAGCCGCCTCGCCGGGCTCGCGGCAGAAGCGCTCCATCACTTGCGCAGCCAGCCGCTTGATGACCGGCTGCTTTCGAGCCTTGCCCATTACCTCCTGGGGGAGTGATACCTGAAACACCTCATTGATCAGTAGAAGCCCGACATAAAGCATTCGTTCAGCGCCCAACGCGCGGGCTTGTTTTATAGCCTCTGCCCAGTTTATCTCTGCGTGCGAGCGGACCAGTTCCGCTACGTCACAGACCCAGTCCAGCCTTTCCCAGCGGTGCTTGCAGCCATGCATACACAGGATCAGCAGCAAGTCTTCCGGCCTGAATGTTGGCACTTGCGAACCTTCAAGAGAAATATGCTGAAGGCTTTCCAGATGCTCTTCCAGATGAAATGCGAAAGGGAAATAATCCGGCGTCAGTCGCCAGTGCAGTTCAACGATCACCTTGCCGTCGTCCCGCACGAATTGATCAACGTTGCGCGACGCGAGGCGCTTCAATTCTTCCTCCCCGCCCGGTGGGAGCTTTTGTTTATACCCTTGAGAGATCAACAGGGCTTTAGCGGTGGCCACGTCCCGCCGGCAGACCAGAATGTCTAAATCACTAAACTGCCTGAGCGAAAGATCGCCATAGACGTAGGCCGCAAGGGCAGGCCCTTTGAATGGGACAGCACCAACAGCGTGTCTGTCAAAGAGGCGTATGAGCGTAGTCAGTTCCTCGGCCAGGTAAAGACTCCTCTTCAAATTGATCTCGAATTGCTTGCCGAGTTGCTCCATCGTTGTTTGCGGAACGAGATCGGAGCAGGCCGAATGAAGGCCATTGTAGAGGAACGATAGTAACCCGTTGCTGATCGCGAACCGTAACAAGTACACCCAATCAATGCCTCGGAGCAGCAGGCTTCTGATCTGTTCAGCCCGCTCATGGTCAATAGACCTCCGGGCGCAACCCAGAAGCAATTCAATTTCGGGACAGTCCCTCATCTGCAAAGCGCTGCGATTTGATTCAAGCATCTCGTTTACTCGAAAGTGGTTTTGCAGAGCATTTCTGCCGGGATATTGCGCCATCAAATCAGGCCGCGTAGTAGTAGAGGGATGGCGTCAAAATCACGCCCCGCCTCCAGGATGTAGCATTCCGCCTTGGTGGCAAGCTCAGCCAGAATGTTGAAATGAGATTGCGTGGAATCCGGCTCGGTCAGCAAAACGTTGGGCGCTAACTCCAAGAAAGCCTGAGCCTGACTCATCGGTTTCAGCACGCTTTTTGGCGAGCGCGTAATCTTTGGGAAAACCACTGCCGCAGGCTCGCACTCCCAAACCACGTCCGCTCCGTAGACTTGCTCGGCGAGGATGGATCGTTTGAATGCGGCGGGCGGCTTAGGCGAATCCAGCAGGTAATGTAACTCCGGGAAAAAGGCCGCCGTCTCGTCGGTGATATCGGTCTGGTCAGGAAAGGCCAAGACTCGCAAATCACTCCCGCCGCACGACAGGAAAACCATATCGTCGCTCAGAAAGCTGAATCCATCTCTCAAAAGCGACAGCGTCAAGGTGGATTTGCCCGCGCCGCTATTACCCGCAAGCAACAAGCCCTTGCTCTCCACACATAAGCCAGCCGCGTGAAGGCTGTACAGCTTGTTGCGTTTTAAGAATTCCAGGAACAGGATAGTGAATATCGAATGAGACACGAGCCACGCATGATCGGCCTGCGCGCACGCGGCAGACAGTTTCATATGCCGCCCGGCTATGCTGTACAAGGCTTTCACTTGGTCCGAATAACTGATGAATATCTGGTCGCTGTCATCAAAGTATAAAACCTCTCCCCTACGCGGTTCGTAGATCGGTCGCCCTCGCCCCGTCGGTCTCTCTACCCGGTGATCGCGCGAGTCGGACACGGAGATACATTCGAGATGGAGGTCAGGATCATCATGCCCGTCGCTTACGAATCGCCAGAGCCTCGCCTTGAAGTCCTCTGAAATCGGCGGGTCGCTCGTGATGGTGATCCGCATCCCATGAAAATTGTAATGAATTGTACGCTGGTCAATCATGAGCTTTATATTCTCGAAAAGCTTTTTGGCAAAGCCTGATCGGCGACAGGTCTGCGCAAAGGGAGGCTCAGAATCTCTGTAAAGCCGGGGCGTGGGTCGCGCCGCTCTAAATAAGGCGTACCATTCAGCGTCAGCCAGCAATGCCCGACGTACTGGCCCTCAACCTTGCCCAGGCCGAACGACAAGCTAAGGTCTACCCCGCTTCTCTTGAGAAAGTAGTAAAGCGTGATTCCACGCGTCAGGCATCCGGGGCGGATGAACGGCATGTCTGCGTTCATCAAGAGCTTGACGTAGCTGGTTATTTTTTGAACTCTGGCCGGATCAACGGGAGTCGGCAACTCATCAGGCTCCAACACCCATTGCAGTCGAGAAATGTTCAGGCGCAGGAGGGCAGGCACCGAAACGGCAAACAGAAAGATATGCATGAGAAGATAGAGATCGGCTATCGCGCCCGGCTGCCGCATCGCGGCGAATCGCCGGCTGATTCTCGACTGCCAGCTTCGCACCGATCACCTCCTGGTTCCGGCGGGCGCGCTCGGCGATGAGGGAAGGAAGCTGGTTCGGCTTCCTTCCCTGCCATCTTGAACGCGGCGTGCGGAACGTAACCGCCCCGAACACAGGCGCGCGGGTTTGATAGCCGAACCCGGCTCCCGCAATACTCCCACGCGGCGGCTTATTTGTTATCGGAAACCATGACCAGCGCCGTGCCGCCGGGCTTCCCGCGCGGGGTTATCGCAATTCGATTGCGGCCCTCGTGCATGGCCGAAGAGACATTCAGTGTCCGCCTCTCATTCCGGCCCAGGCCGGCTATTTCAAAGTTTTTCCCGTTGACGCGGATACTCAAGTTCGTCAGGCCGGGGTCACCATTGAAAATATCTATCCGGTTTTCTGCTCGCGGAATGTCCACCAAGACCTGAGTCTCCGGTTTGCCTGCTTCGCGGACTACTTCGATCATCACCGGGTCGTTTATGTTGCCGCATACATCAATCGACTGGACGACGACGTTGGAAGATTGACTCTGATCCACCTTCGTGGCGGTGATGACCACAGGGCTTTTTGTGCCGGGTGTGAAAGAAGGGACGTTGACGGTGACGTTTTCAGTCGCGAGTATGTTGATGGCTCCCAACCCGCTGTCACCATCCTGGACGGTTATCTGTATGTACCGGCGTCCCTGCGCGTCCGTGCCGGTGCCGGTCATGGCAGAAGTCGGCGGACTGCCGCTGCCGCAAGGCGCGTGAGAGGCTGCGCCGATGAGCGTGCCACTGGCGGTCTCGTCTTCAAAGAAAAGTTCTAGAAGCGGGCCGGGATTCATATAAACGTCCTGTTCAAGGGGCGGCTTATGCGAGATGATCGTCTGCATGTGCTTGGGCACGTGGGTGTGCATGACCGCCCCGCCGTTAATTTGAACCTCGAAGAATACATCGAAGAAGCTGCATGCCGTGCCCGTCGGCGCGAAGGGAGGGACATCCAGCCGCCCCGTCTGTGTGTTGGCCGTCTCCTCGATCTCGCCGGTCGAATGCATGAATGGATGTTTGGTGAAGCTGCGCAGCCTGACCGTGACGGGTAATCCCATCGAGCTTGTGCCGGTCAATTCCATCTGCACGATTTCGGACGGTACTTCTTCCAGTCCATTCGGCCCCGGCGGCCCTGCCGGATTTGGACAGCGATTACTTACGTCCGCCAATCTGCCGATGTCAACCAGGACCGTGACCGGCCCGCTGAGGGTTACATTGTCATTAGGGTTGGTTATCGACACTTGGGCTCTGGATTTGGGAAACTGATCGAGTTCGCAGGTGGTGACGTTGCCCGCCCGGTCGGTTATTTGCAGCTCAAAAGAAGAGACTTGAGTGTTGTCAGTTTTAGTCCCGGTAACGGTCACCGGGCTTGTCGTGCCTGGAGTGAAAGTTCCGACACTCACCGTAACGTTCAAGGGGTTGAGAACGGTGATCGTGTTAATGCCGCTCCCGGTATCTTGGGCGATGAGGTCAACGGCGATTGGCGGGCCTGCCCTGAAGGCAGAAAATTGGCAGGTCGGTCGTGTCGTATCGGCCTGAGCAGCCGAATGGCCCGCTGCGGTGGAATCGCTCAGGCGAAACGCCGGCGCGCTCGCGCCATAACTCACGAAGGCCGAGACGAACATCAGAAGAGTGAACATTCGAATCACGTTCGGTTCTATCTTTTTCATCTTACCCTCCTACCTTTTCTTACCGTTTACAGAGCGCCGCTACTTCGAGGGCAGCCGACGCCCCGACTAAACGATCCCTCGGTCAGCAAACCTCGACTTGGCCGCGAAGTTCGCAGCAAAGATGAAAACCCAGAGCCGCAAAGTTCGCCGGCAGCCTAAGCGGTCGCCATCGAACTTTGGGCGACTGGTTCAGCTTTTTCTAACAGCCCTTCCACAACCAAGTCGGCGAGAAGTTCTAATACGTCTGCCTCTACGGCTTCTGAAGGCGCTTCAAATTCCTGGCAGATGACAGAGACAAGATCATCGACACTGCGGCTGCCATCGCACAACTGCCAAACCCTGTGACCGACGTCGTTAAGGCTGTAGTACTCACCTTGGCTGAGGTCGAAAAGAAAGAACGCGTCGGCAGCGGCCTGTGTCACGACCTGTTCGTTGCGTCTGAAATGACTCTTCAGGGCGATATTCAACGGTATTCTCCTTGAAGGCGAGCACCTTGTGACGATCTGCGGTGAAGTTAGAGGACTCAACTCCCCCTGTCGGAGAAGCACAAAGTCTAAAAGGGAAAGCTGAATCGCGTGATGAGCCTGAGCAAACCTAGTTTATTCAGGCGCGGTTTAGAATAGCGTCTCTTCATCGTCTTTACCTCCGAGGCGATAGGCTAATCAGCGTCCATGTGACTCAGTCGAATGCGCAAAATCAGGCCGGGAGCAGAATGATTCAACCCAATCCTTTAATCTTGCAATGGCTTTTATGCAAGATGGCCGGATCAGTTAAGATGGATTCAGCGTGCCACTTTGCCGGACGACAAAACGCTTCAATATGCAGCGTCGCAGCGTTGTACCGAATCCTGACCCAAGACCTGGGCTTATAGTAAAGCGATGGATGAACAAAAGGATGACAACCTGCCGAGATATAATCATCATGTTGCTGCGAAGTCATCATGCTTAACATCTGTAAGATTCACGTATAATCGCACACTCGCTCTCTATGTAATCAATAGTATAAAATGTCGTGGCTTTTTAATTTTTTTGATGGTGAGCAAATTACAAGTGCCTACAACGGTAGTACTGACGTTAGTCTTATCGCCTCATCCGGCGCAACTTTGCGGCGGCTTTCCCAAAGCTCTGCTCCTATCAGCAGTGGCTCGCCCGCCGGCATCGGCTGGGTGATTTCGTCGGCCAGATGATCGAAGCCGCTCGCCGCTGCGAAGGCTTCGGCTTTGCCCTTTATGTGATTGACTCTAAACTCATCCCGGTTCGCAAGCCGTGAGGAGTGTCACTTGGCCGGCGCTTGATAGCTGGTGCGGCTGGCGCGAAGGATCGCGCCGACGCGTGTGCATTCGACGCGAATCTGATGCACGCGCCCGTCACGGCGGTTCGACTCCGGCGGGTAATAGGCCAGCGTGTAGCCGGAGCGTATCTCTTCGGCAATCGACTTGAAGATCGGCGCGAAGTCGCGCCGGTCGGCGGAAAAATCGGCACCGCCAGTCATCGGCACGATGCGCGAGACATCGAGCAGCGTCATCATGCGATTGTTCGAGCCGCTGCCTGCCTCGTAAGAAGGCAACGTGATTGAAAAGACCGTTACCTCGGCATCGTTGGCGCGGCGAATCAACTCATCCTGATCCGGCGGCGAGACGTTGTCGTAGCCGTCTGTAAGGATGATTACAACACGCCGCAGGCGGCGACCCTGGCGAAAGCGCGGCGCGTGTTTGAGCATCGCCACGGCCTTGTCAATTGAGCCGAAGATACGCGACGAGCCGGTGACTTCGCCGATCTTCTGAAAGGCGGCGCTGACTTTTCGGGGATCGCTGGTGAAGTCCTGCAAGACGCGCACCTCCTGATTGAACGCCATTACGGCGAAGACCGATTCGGGCCGCACCAGATTCATGAAGTTCTCGGTGGCGATGCGCTGGCGGACGATCTCTTCAGGCTTGATGCTGCCCGATTTATCAATGGCGACAACGACAGCGAGCGGACGGGTCAGGGCTGCCTGCTCACTGGCTTCAAAGAAATCGAGTTTCTGCGGCACGCCGTCTTCGTAAATCGTAAAGTCTTCGGCTTTGAGATTGCGAATGAAGTTGCCGTTTTTATCGGTCACCGTCGCGTCAACCGTGACCAGGTCGGCTTTGAGTTTGACGACATCGTCCTGTGCTGAAGCCGTCGCAAAAAGGCAGGCGGCAATGATGATGGCCGATGTGATTTCGAGCGCGAAACGTCTGTTCACGATGAAACTCCCAGGTCGTGTGCGCGTGATGGCGCACCGCTGCGCAATCGAAAAGCGCACCAATAGTTTATTCAAGTTGTCACGAGGATCAGCAAATGAGCCATACGTGCAGATGCCTCTTTGAGTTTAACAGCGCGGCCAATTGTTGCGCTACATTCCGTTGGAAGGCAAAAGGCAAGCGGCAACCAAATGCGGGCCGTGCGCCTGCTGTCCGGCGTTTGCAGTTGCTTCATGCTGATTTTGGAATCGTTGTCCCGGCGTATTTTTGCCTTTTGTTTTTTGCCTTTTGCCTTTTGCCTTTGATAGACTTAACCATTCGTTGATAGGAGGTGTGAGGTGGCTGTAAGCGAGCGATTGCTTGAAATCCTTGCCTGTCCCGCCTGCAAGGTGAAAGTCGAAATGAAAGCCGACGGCAGCGGTTTGAAATGCCCGCAGTGCCGCAGGGTCTACCCCATCAAAGACGACATCCCGGTGATGCTCATCGATGAGGCAGTGATCGAGGCGTGAGGCGCGACCGGGCTATCAACTTGCCGGACTGGTCTGCGGCGCGCAAAGTCCTGCTGATTCGCCTGCGCTCAATCGGCGACACGGTGCTGATGACGCCGTGTCTGGCGGCGCTCAAAGCTTTACGGGCGGATCTCGAAATCAATGTTGTCAGCGAACCGCTCGCCGCGCCGCTTCTCGAAGACCACCCGCTGGTTGATCATCTCATCGTCGCCGACAAGTCGCTTGGCGGACGCGCCCGGCTCGTCCGCAAGTTGCGCCGCGAGCGCTACGACGTTGCCTTCAACCTGCACGGCGGCACGACGGCCACGTGGCTGGCGCGGTTCGCCGGCGCAAAATGTACGATTGGCTACAAAAGCTATCGGCATTCGCAACGGCTTGATCTGCGCGCGCCCAACGCCGAGGTGATACTGGGGCGCACGCAACTGCACACGGTCGAGCAGCAGTTGGCCTTGTTGCACTGGGCGGGCGTGCCCTGGCCCCCGCAGCAACCCCAATTGAGCCTCAGGGTTTCAAGCCATGCCGAAAGCCGCGTACGTGAAAAATTAAACGCCGCCTGTGCAGCGCAAACCAGTAACCTGGGCTACATTGACGACATCGCTCGCGGCCACTTTGCGGTCGTCGCACCGGCGGCGGCCTTTGAATCGAAGCGCTGGACAGCGGCAGGCTTCGCCGAGGTCGCGCAACATCTTCGCGACCACTGGAGATTGCCGAGCGTCGTCATTGCCGGCCCTGGACAGGAGCAACTCGCGAGCGCCGTGGCGGCACAGGCGGGCGCGCTGGCGCTCGTCGGGTTGACGCTGAAAGAGTTGCTGGCCTTGATCAATCAGTCGCGCGCCTTCGTCGGCAACGACAGCGGCCCGATGCACATGGCGGCGGCGTTGCGCCGTCCGTTAGTTGCCGTCTTCGGCTCATCAAACCCCGCAGTCTGGCATCCCTGGACAGATTCGCCTTATCAGATAGTCGGGGGTCAGGAGCCGGGGGCCGGGGGCCAGACAGATCCGGCGCGGTGGCAGAAGGATACCAACACGCCGGATGCCGATGGCGACTTCGCCATTCGGCGCGCGCCGGCAAGCGAAGTGATCGCTGCCGTGGACGGCGTCTTGAAACTGGCTCTGGCAGCCAGATAGCAGGCAGCGAAGTTATCAAGAAAGCTTTTTGTGAGAGGAACGATTGGCGGCAATGGAGGCGGATAGCCTGAATCCCTGGCACCCGGCCCCCGACCCCCAACCCCTATTTTTATGCTGACATTGGCGCGCGCGCGCGCTGAACAATTGACTGAAAGGTTCGCGGGCCGTTGCATCCTCGTGCTCGGCGATTTGATGCTCGACGAATTCATCTGGGGCCGTGTACGGCGGATCTCGCCTGAAGCGCCCGTCCCTGTCGTCGAGGTCGAACGGCAAACGCTGGTGCTCGGCGGCGCGGGCAACGTCGCAGCGAACCTGGTGGCGCTGGGCGCGCGGCCAGCGCCGTTTGGGGTCGCCGGCGATGATGCCAATACCGAGCGCATGCGCGCCGCTTTTCACGACATCGGCGTCTCAAGCGATGGCATCGTCGTTGATGCATCGCGCGCGACGACGCTCAAGACGCGCATCATCGCGCACAATCAACAGGTCGTGCGCGCCGACCGCGAAAGCCGCGCTCCCGTCTCAAACGCTATCGAAGCGGCGATAATCGCGCGCTTCACCAGCGCCCTCGATGCGGCGGATGCGGTGGTGGTTTCGGATTACAATAAAGGCTTGCTGACGCCGCGTCTGCTGGCCGAGACGCTCGCGGCAGCGCGGCAGCGTGGCCTCCCGGTTTGCCTCGATCCGAAGATGCGCAGTTTCGCCGGCTATCAACCTGTAACCGTGATTACACCGAACCATCAGGAAGCGGCGGAAGCGGCGGGGCTGGCCATCGAAGACGAAGCCAGCCTGATCGAAGCGGGTCGCCGGTTGCTCGGCGCAATCGATTGCCGGGCTGTGCTCATCACGCGCGGCGAGGAAGGCATGGCACTGTTTACGGACGGCGGCGAGGTGACGCGCATTCCGACGGTGGCGCGCGAGGTTTATGATGTGACCGGTGCGGGCGACACGGTGATCGCGACGCTGGCGCTGGCGCTGGCGGCGGGCGCGAGTTTCGCGGAAGCCGCCATCTTAGCCAATCACGCCGCCGGCGTCGTCGTCGGCAAAGTCGGCACGGCGACCGTGACGCGCGATGAGTTGCTGGAGACCTTGTGAGTGACCCGTGACGAGCGACAAATGACAAGACGATGTGGCTCTGGTTTCTTTAGGGTTAAAGAAAAAGAAAATATCCACGAAGGGCACGAAGGATCACGAAGAACCAGAAAGCCTTTGAACATCAGTTATTCTCCTGCCTGCCTTCGTGTTTTTTCGTGCCCTTCGTGGATAAATATTTTTCTTGATCTCTATAGCAATCGCCTGGCCGGCGCAGTTCATCTAGTCACTGGTCACTGGTCATTGGTCACGCTTATTTTGTGTTGACGGACGCAAGCTGAGCATAGTTTGATAATTCTTGCCTACAAAGAGTCTTCAAGGTGAGGCAATTCGAATGGGGTCAGATGAATGAGTGATGAATTATTGAAGAAGATCAGCGAGCGGCGCGCCACGGTCGGCGTGATCGGCCTCGGTTATGTGGGGCTGCCGCTGGCAGTCGAGTTCGGACGCGGCGGCTTGCGGGCTATTGGTTTTGACGTCGATGCGGCGCGCGTAGCCAACATCAATGCCGGCGGCTCGCACATTCCCGATGTGCCGACCGAGCAGGTGGCGGCGCTGGTCACGCACGGCAAGCTTGAGGCGACGACCGATTTCTCGAAGCTCGCCGAAACCGACGTGGTCGTCATCTGTGTGCCGACGCCGCTGCGCAAAACCAAGGAGCCGGACATCTCTTACATCCTGGCGGCGAGCGAGCAGGTGAAAACTTATCTGCATTCGCCGCAACTGATCGTGCTGGAATCGACGACCTATCCCGGCACCACCGACGAGGTGCTGCTGCCGATGCTCGAAGAGACCGGCCTGAAATTCGACACCGATTTCTTTCTCGCTTTCTCGCCTGAGCGCGTCGATCCGGGCAATCCGCAGTTTCAAACCCACAACATCCCGAAAGTCGTTGGTGGCGTAAGTCACAAATCCACAGAAGTCGCCGGGGCGCTCTATCAAACCATCGTCGAGCGCGTGCATAAGGTAACCAGCGCGCGGGTTGCCGAGACCGCGAAGTTGTTAGAAAACACCTTCCGCTCGGTGAACATCGGCCTGGTCAATGAAATCGCCCAACTCTGCTATCACCTGAACATCGATTCATGGGAAGTCATTCAGGCGGCGGCGACCAAGCCGTTCGGCTTCATGGCGTTTTATCCCGGCCCCGGCATCGGCGGGCACTGCATTCCGCTCGACCCGCATTACCTGTCGTGGAAAGCCCGGCTGCACGGCTTTGAAGCGCGCTTCATCGGCTTAGCCGAAGAGGTGAACTCGCACATGCCGCAGCATGTCGTGCGGCTGGTACAGGACGGTTTGAACGAACATCGCAAGCCGTTGAAGGGGTCAAAGGTTTTGGTGCTCGGCGTCGCCTACAAGCGCGACATCAATGATGTGCGCGAGTCGCCGGCCTTGGGCATCGTCGATCAACTGCTGCATAAAGGCGCTGAGGTCAGCTATCACGATCCCTACATTGCCGAAATGAATCTCGACGGCAAAGGCGCGCTTGCAAGCGTGGCGTTGAGCGACGAGGTCTTGAGCAATTGTGATTGCGCGGTGATCGTCACAGATCATTCGACGATTGATTACGCGCGCGTCGTCGGCCTAGCGCCGCTCGTCATTGATTCGCGCAACGCGACGCGCAACTTGAACATGCCGGATTCAGAGAGCAAAATCATCCGGCTTTAATCGCTTCACGGCTCTCTAAACGAGTGAGCATTGATGCAGCGCGAGCTGGCGGCTCGCGCGTCAGGCGAACGTGCCCTGCTTGCCTGATAATCAAACGAGTCGCGGTCGCGCCGGTCTGTCGATTTGCGCGACCGCGACTTTGCCGCCTGCGCCGCTCGCTGGCGGCGCGGCAATAATCTGGTCTTAATCAATCTGAAATCGGCCATCTCCCAAGGATTCATTGCAGGTTGCTGGTGGCGCTCGTGGCGCTGCCGACGTAGGTGATATACATGACAAAACACTTTTCTCGGCTGAGAATGTTTATGGCCGCGATGCTCCTGGCGGAAGCGCTGATCGGCCCCGCCCGCAGCATGCCGGCGCAGACGACGGCGACTGCCGGCCAGTCGCCGATTGAACAGGCTCTGAAATCTACCGGCACGGTGCGAGCGATTATCGAACTCGAAAGCGCGCCGCTGACCGAGCGCCGGCAGATGTCCATCCTTGAGCGCCGCCAGCGCACCGATTTTGCATCGGCGGAAGCGGTCGCCATTGACAGCGAACTGCGCGGCGAACAGGAGAACTTCAAAGCCCGTGCCCGGTTAATCGCCCCCGCCCTGCGCGTGCGCACCGAGTTGCGTGCGCTCATGAACGCCGTCTCTATCGAAGCGCGCGGCACCGAGATCGCCGCGCTCGCGGCGCTGCCCGGCGTCAAGCGCGTCGAACTGGTGCGCGATTTTCACAAGCTGCTCGACAGCAGCGTGCCGCTCATCAACGCGCCGGCGATGTGGGAACGGCTCGGCGGGCCGAGCAATGCCGGCGCTGGCGTCAAGATCGCCATTCTCGATACTGGAATTGACATTACCAATCCGCTATTCAACGATGCGGGCTACAGCGCGCCGCCAGGCTTTCCGCGCTTTAATCACCAGAGCCAGTTGCTGACCAACAACAAAGTGATCGTTGCCAAATCGTTCATCAACAGCCCCGGCAGCGACCCGTCGGCTCTGGACGAAGACGGGCACGGTTCGAACGTCGCCGGCATCGCCGCCGGCAACTTCGGAACGCTGACGCCGCTCGGCCCGGTCAGCGGCGTTGCGCCGCGCGCTTACCTGGGCAACTATCGCGTGCTTGATAACAACGGCAGCGGCTCGGACGACCTGATTGCCGCTGGACTTGAGGAAGCCGCGCGCGACGGCTTCGACGTTGCCAATATGAGCTTAGGCGCAGCCGCTACGACGGGATTCGATCTTCTGTCGCAGGCCGTCGAAAGGGCGGTGGCCATCGGCATGGTGGTTGTCGTGGCCGCAGGCAATGCGGGCACCGCCGGCACCGACGACCAGATGACCATCGATTCGCCCGGCATTGCGCCGTCGGCAATCACTGTAGCATCGATTACTAACGCACACTTTGTCGGCGCGGCGGCTCTGGTGAGCGGCCCGGCACCAGTGCCCGCGAGCCTGACGAGCATGTCAATCGCTTTAGGCACCGGCAGCTCCGTGCATTTCGATGGCAGCTATGCCAATCTGCCGTTGGCCGCCGTCAGCAAGGCGCGCGGTTGCAACGCCATGCAGGCGGGCTCGCTGGCCGGCAAGGTTATTCTGGTCGAGCGCGGCATTTGTAATTTCTCAGACAAAATCAACAATGCGGCGGCGGCGGGCGCGAAAGCCGTGATCGTCTATAACAAAGACCTCAGCGAAGGCGCGGATGGCGGCGACAATCTGCTGACCATGCTGGTTGACGGCACGACGATTCCGTCGGCCCTGATCGGGCGCACTAACGGGCTGGCGTTGAAAGCGTTTATCCAGGCGCACGCGGACGCGAGCGTGAGTTTTGTGCCGCTTTTTGCCGCGCCGCAGGCAGCCGATGTGGTGTCGACATTCAGTTCGCGCGGGCCGACGATTCTTGGAACCTTCAAGCCGGACATTGCCGCGCCGGGCGACAACATCTATTCAGCGACGATCATCACGGACGACCCGTCGGGATTCTCCGCTGTGCGCGGCACCAGCCAGGCAACGCCGCACGTCGCCGGAGCCGCTGCGCTCGTCGTCCAGCAGCATCCGACGTGGACGTCTGTGCAGGTGAAATCGGCGTTGATGAGTTCAGCGACGACCAGCGTGTTCACCACTTCAGGCAAAACGACGAGCGCCGGTTTGCTGGCGATGGGCGCGGGCCGCCTCGACCTGGCAGGCGCGGCGACCGTCAGCGCCACCTTCGAGCCGGCGAGTCTGAGCTTCGGCATCCTGAAGCTGAAGAAGCAGGCGGTGGCGACCAGCCTCAACTTCACCGTCACCAACACCAGTGACCAGCAGGGCGCGTTCACCTTCAGCGTGCAGCCGCTTGATCCTGGCGATGGTTTCAGCGCAACCATGACGACGCCCGTCACGGTGACGCTGGCACCGGGAGAGAGCACGAACGCGACGCTGGCCCTCAATGCCGCGAAGCGCGCCGCGAAGCGCGATTATACAGGCTTCGTCAACCTCACGGATTCGCAGGGGCAGACCCTTCGCCTGCCTTTCTGGGTGCGCTTCGTGAAGAAATTGTAGCGCCGGGCGGGAGAAGGGGAGCGAGGAAGAAGGGGAGAAAGGGAGAAAGGGAGTGGGGGAGAAGAGGAGAAAGGGAAAGCCGGATCAATTTGCTTACGCCTGGCTTCTCTACTCCCCCACTCCCTTTCTCCCCTACTCCCTTTCTGCTCTGCTCCTCCGCGTCTGCTTTCATCCGTTCTTCTTTTGTGTGCTGCGCTCTGCTATGCTGATGGCGCACAATCGCAGGCGAGGCGGTTTCACCGCTTAGTGGTTTTGATCACAAATACAGGCACAGGAGGACGGCACATGGATAAATTGAGCCGCCGCAACTTTATCGCGCTCACGGCGACGGGAGCGCTCGGCGCAAGGGTGCTCGCCAGTCATGGGCTGCGGCCTGACGCTCCCGTCGAGGCCGCGACGTTCGTCGTTGACCCGGCAATCAAGAATCCGACTGACAAAGTGCAACTCGGCAAGACCGGCTTGAAGATTTCTCTTGTCGGCGTCGGCACCGGCACCAATGGTTGGAATCACCAGTCGAATCAAACGCGGCTCGGTCAGGAAAGCTTCACGCGCCTGATGCGCCACGCCCACGACAGCGGCATCACCTTCTTCGATCTGGCCGATCAATACGGCAGCAATCCTTATTTCAGCCGCGCCATGCAGGGCATAGCGCGCGACCGCTACGTCATTCAGACCAAGACCAACAGCCGCGACCCGCAGCAGGCGCGACGGGATATTGATCGCTTCCTCAGCGAACTGCATACGGACTACCTTGATGTGCTGATCGTCCATTGCGTCACCGAAGCAGATTGGACGACGCGCTATCGCGGCGTGATGGACGTAATGGAGGAAGCCAAGCAGAAAGGCAAGATTCGCGCCCACGGCGTCACCTGCCACAGTTTTCAAGCCTTGCAGGCGGCGGCGGCAAGCTCGTGGGTCGACACCAATCAGGTGCGCTGGAACGCGCGCGCCGCGCACGCCGATGCGGATGTCGAAACGCTGCGCAAACAGTTTGCGCAGATGCGCAGCAAAGGTCAGGGCATGGTCGGCATGAAAGTCGTCGGCCAGGGCGACATCGTTCGCGGCGCGGATGCCGCATCGCCGGCATCGTGTTTCCGTTTTCAAATCGAATCGGGCGTCGTCGATGCTTTCGTTGTCGGCGTCGAAAAGCTGGAGCACATTGACGAGATGCTGCGCGGCACACAGGTCGCGCTTGCCGAACTGGGCTATCACACGGTCGTGCCGGCTTAAAGAAAATGATGAATGATGAATGATGAGCGGTAGGTTTCCGAACCTCATTCATCGCTCTACACCTTTCATTCATCATTCATCATTTCCCCAGAATACCGCTGGACGATTGCCGAATGATAACCTGCTCGTCGCCGGGTAGAGATCATCCTGGCGAATGATTGATTCGCCCATTTGCCAGGAAGAGATCCACGCCATGCCGGAGAAACGCTTACTGCTTTTGAGCAATTCAAAAAACTTTGGCCAGGGTTATCTTGAGCATGCCGAAGCGCACATCAAAGATTTCCTTGGCGAGCCTGTGCGCAAGCTGCTTTTCATCCCCTTTGCCGCCGTGCGCTATAACTTCGATGAATTCGCTGATGCTGTGCGGGCGCGCTTCGATCACCTGGGATACGAACTGGCTTCCATCCATGAGAGCGACGACCCCCGGCAGGCATTGCAAGCAGCAGAGGCGATCATTGTCGGCGGCGGCAACACGTTTCACCTTCTGCGCCACTTATACGACCGCGCTTTGTTGGAGCCCATCCGCGCACAGGTCAATGCCGGCATGCCTTACATCGGTTGGAGCGCCGGCGCGAACATTGCCTGTCCGACGATCAAAACCACGAACGATATGCCGATCATCGAGCCGCCCAGCTTCGAGGCGCTCGGCCTGGTGCCTTTTCAAATCAACCCGCATTATCTGGATGCCCACCCCGAAGGTCATCAGGGCGAGACGCGCGAAGAACGCCTGCTGGAATTTATCGAGGCGAACCGGAACGTCTATGTCGTCGGCCTGCGCGAAGGCAGTATGCTGCGTATAGAAGGCCACAGGGTTCGCTTGATCGGCGGCAGAAGCGTTAGAATTTTTGTGCATGGAAAAGCAGCCAAGGATTACCATCCCGAAGAGTCTCTGGAGTTTCTTCTCTAAAGCGTGTGGCTTTGTAGCAAAGCTCGGACTGCTTACAACCTGCCGGCGGCGCAGCGCTCTGCTCATCAGCCTGCTGGCCTGTCTGCCCATCGCCGCGCAAAACCGGAACCACGATTTGGGGCTGGCTTCGCAAGCGAGGCAACCGCGCCAAGCCGACCAGTCTGCCGCTGACCATCCCCTCTCGAAGACGGCATCGCCGTCGCCTTATCTCATCGAAACGCTCATAGACATCAACGAAGACATCGACCTGAAACAGATCTGGCAGAAGCTCAACCTCGCGCCGCCGAGCGCCGCATCTTACAAGTGCAACGGCGATTGCGAGGCGGAAATCTTCGACATCGTTGCCAGTGATGAAAATCACAAAAAGACAGTTGCGCTGAGAATTTCCTACGAAAAAGGCCATTTCTATCAGTATCTGGTTTTCAAGCAGCGGGCTGTAGAGGCTGCTCAGGAAGGCGCATGGGAATTGCTCGGCAACATCGATTGCTTTGATCAACGGGACGGGCCGCCCGGTCAACGGATTGAGCAGGGCGATGGCCGAACCTGGCTGGTCATTAAAGAGTTGTGGAGACATGGATCGGCCCTGGCGACTTATGGCGAGGTCTGGGTCGAGCTTCAAGAGCGCGCCTTGAAGCGCGTGCTGTCTTATCCCGTCGAAGGACACGATCAACCTTGTCAGGGGCAACTGGGGCGCTCCTATCAATCGTTGCTGCTGCGTCACGATCTGGACAACGGCACTTACACGATACCGATTCAATTCATGATCGCTTACGAGATTGCCAATTGTGACCGGCCAGCGGCATCGCTCGCGCTTTTCTCAAAGGGAGCAAAAGCCTACTACGTTTGGAATGCTGAGAAAGGGCGGTTCGTTCTTGACGAGGGGCGCTCTGATGTCACTGAAAAGCAGATTGCCAGCTTCTCCGGCGCGCAAGGATTCAGCGATGCGGCGTTTGTGGAAGATAACTTCCAGGAACTTGCCGGGATCGCCGCGGGCGGCGACGCGCGGCGCAAAACATGGTTGAAAACCTTCCTGGCCGGAATACCGAACACGCCGCGCAAAGCTGACTTGCAGCGCCGGCTTCAGCAGTAAGCCTGTCCAGAAAGCCGAGGCTCAGGTATGCAAGCTATTGGCGAGCCGCTTTGACGATTGCTACAAAGCGGCGGGCGCGCTCTGTAATCAAACTTCCATGTCCTGCGCCGAGCGCTTTCGCGTCCACCAGATCGCTGCCGACGCCCAGGGCGCTCGCGCCGGCCTTGATGAAGTCGGCTGCCGTCTCAAGCGTCACGCCGCCGGTTGGCACCATTTGAATCTGCGGCAGCGGCGCTTTGAGCGACTTCAAATATTTCGCCCCGCCGAGGCTGTCACAGGGAAATACTTTGACCAGATCAGCACCCGCTTGCCACGCCGCCAGCACTTCGGTAGGCGTCAGCGCGCCCGGCATCACCACCTTGCCATAACGCCGGCAGATGGCAATCGTCTCCAGGTTGAGCGCCGGGCTGACGATGAACTCGGCCCCGGCCAGCATGCAGGCGCGGGCGGTTTCGGCGTCGAGCACCGTGCCAGCGCCGACCAGCACATCAACCCCGTAACGCGCCGCTACTTCTTCGATCACGCGTATCGCGCCGGGCACAGTCATAGTAATTTCGATTACCGGTACGCCGCCGGCCTTGATGGCTTCGACCGCTTGCAAGGCGGCTTCGCCGGATGCGGCCCGCACCACCGGAAGGATGCCGATGTCGATGATTCGCTGAAGAGTTTCCGCCTTGCTCATTACTTCCCCTCTGAGGCCGCGCCTCAGCGATTGACGCGCGCCGTGCCGCCTTTCATGGCGCGCTCGACTTCGGCAAGCGTCGCCATGGTTGTGTCTCCCGGCGTCGTCATTGCCAGCGCTCCGTGCGCCGCGCCGCAGTCGACGGCCCACTGCGCGCCGCGATTGGTCAACAGGCCGTAAATCAAGCCCGAAGCGAACGAGTCGCCGCCGCCGACGCGGTCGAAAATCTCAAGATTTTCGCGCCACGGCGCTTGATAAAACTTGCCATCGTAATAACTGATCGCCCCCCAGTCGTTGAGGGTCGCCGTCTTCGCATGTCTGAGCGTCGTCGCCACGACTTTGAAATTCGTATATGCAAGGGCAGCCTGCTCGATCATCCGGCAGAAGTTGTTGACATCGAGTTTGGCATGATGCTCGTCCAGTCCTTCGACTTCAAAGCCGAGCGCTGCCGTGAAGTCTTCTTCATTGCCGATCATCACGTCGACCAACGGCGCTAATTCGCGGTTGACTTCATGGGCCCGCGCCTGACCGCCAATCGCCTTCCACAACGAGGCGCGGTAATTCAAATCATAAGAGATCATCGTGCCGTTGCGACGGGCTTCTTGCATCGCCTCTTTAGCAACCAGCGGCGTAGTTTCCGACAAGGCGCAGAAGATGCCGCCGGTGTGAAACCAGCGCGCCCCCTGGCGCTCAAAAATCTCTGACCAGTCAATGTCGCCCGGTCGCAGTTGCGAAACGGCGGTGTGGCCACGGTCGGAGCAGCCGAGCGCGGCGCGCAGCCCAAAGCCGCGCTCTGTAAAATTCAAGCCGTTGCGCGCCGCGCGCCCGACGCCGTCATCCTTCAGCCAGCAAACGAGCGACTGGTCAACGCCGCCTTGATAAATCAGATCCTCGACCAGTCGCCCGACAGGATTATCGACGAGCGCCGTAACGATGGCGGTATTCATCCCGAAGCAGCGTTTCAGACCGCGAGCGACGTTGTATTCGCCGCCGCCTTCCCACACTTGAAATGTGCGTGTGGTGTGAATGCGCCCCTCGCCCGGATCAAGCCGCAGCATCACTTCGCCGAGGCTGACCAGATCCCAGCGACAATCGGCTTTCGCTTTGATGTTCAATGATTCGGCCATTGCAATTTCAGTTTGCTGCCGGTTCAAGATTGGCCGGCTCAAGTCGCGGCGCGAGCAGGTGAATCACGCCCAGGGCGAGCAAGTAAGCCGAAGCCGCCATGATGAAGATCGGCACATAGCTGCCGGTCGTTTCAAGAATCTTGCCGACCACCAGCGAGATCAACATGCCGCCGACCGCGCCGGCCATGCCGCCGATGCCGACCACCGAGCCGATGGCGCAGCGCGGAAAGGTGTCCGAAGCGATGGTATAGAGGTTGGCTGACCAGCCCTGATGCGCCGCTGCCGCCAGCCCGATCAACAACACGGCGACCCAGAGGCTGGAGGTTTGCGAAGCGAATATGATGGGCACTACACATAAAGCACAGATCAGCATCGCCGTCTTGCGCGCCACGTTGAGCGACGAGCCGCGCCGCAGCAAGGTTGATGACAGCCAGCCGCCGGCGACGCTGCCGATGTCGGCGATGAGATAGATCGCCACCAGCGGCGGGCCAAAATTGCTAAGGTTCAAGCCTTGTTGTTTGTGCAGATAATCCGGCAGCCAGAAGAGGTAAACCCACCAGATCGGATCGGTCATGAATTTGCCGAGGGCAAACGCCCAGGTCTGTCGATGCGGAAAGAGCCGCCCCCAGGGAATCTTGGTTATTGAATCCGTCGGCTCGCTCTCGATGTAGGCTTGTTGCGTGTGCGACAGCGTCGGGCTGGCTGGCGGCTTGCGATAAAGCGCCAGCCAGAAGATCAGCCAGATGAAGCCGATTGCGCCGGTGAGAATGAACGCCCATCGCCATCCCCACGTCGCCGTAATGGCCGGCACGATCAACGCGGCGGCGATCACGCCGACATTCGTGCCGGCGTTGAAGATGCCTGTGGCAAGCGCCCGCTCTTTTTTGGGGAACCATTCGGCGACCGTCTTGATCGATGCCGGGAAGTTTCCCGATTCGCCCAGCCCTAGCATAAAGCGGGCGATGCTGAAGCCCATCACCGAACTCACCAGCGCGTGCCCCATCGCCGCCAGGCTCCAGACAACGAGCGCAAACGAAAAGCCTTTGCGCGTGCCGAGCCGATCCATCAAGCGACCGACAACCAGCAAGCCGAGCGCGTAGGCCGTCTGAAAAGCGAAGACGATCCAACTGTAATCTAATTCACTCCAGGCGAATGCGAGCGTCAGCGTCGGCTTGAGCAGGCCGATCACCTGCCGATCTATGTAGTTGATCGTCGCGGCAAAGAACAGCAGCGCGCAGATGACCCAGCGATAGCGCCCTATGTAAACGGCGACGCCTTCGGCAGTGGCCACGCCGCCTGCACCGGTTGACGGTGGCGGCGACGGCTCGATTTTCGGCTGCCGCAAGTGGGTCGCCAGGCTTTCGGCTGGCGGCGCAAGATTCGCCGCGCGCGCCTCTGGTGCTGAAGGATTGGCGGCCATGGAAGATGGCCGGTTGATGATCGCCGGGTCGTTCTCAATCCGAGGGTGAGAAGCCATCGGCAAAGTTGCGGCCATTTCGGGCGCGACTGGCGTTACGATAGTCGGCTGCGCATTGCCCGCCGCGTCGCTGAGCAGTCGACGCATGGCGGCGGCGCTGGCCGGACGATAGTCACGATTTAGTGCCATCGCTGCCATTAAAATATGGGCGACGCGCTGCGGCACTTGCGGGTTCAAGGCGTTCGCCGGTCGCAAAGGATCGGGCTGCCCTGTGACGACGACCGCAGCACGGCTGAGGGCATCGACCGGCGCGAAGCCGGTGATCAGGTGATAGAGCGTCGCCGCCAGCGCGTAGAGATCGCTGCGCGCGTCTGTCCCGACGCCCTGGATCTGTTCGAGCGGCGCGTAGTGCGGCGTGTAGCCGTGTAGGCTGTGGCCTGAAGTCATGCGCGACATGCCTTCGGCTTGCCCCTTCGCCAGCCCGAAGTCGAGCAGCACCAACTGGCCTTCTTCGGTGAGCTTGAGGTTTTGCGGCTTGATGTCGCGATGAATCACCGGCGGCGTTTGTTTGTGCAGGTAGGCAAGCGCGCCGAGCAATTGGTCTCCCCAGTCAAGCACCTGTTTGACTGCAAACGCGCCGCCGTGCTTTTTCAGCATCTCACCCAGGTCGTCGCCGGCAATAAATTCCATCACCAGGAAATGGCCATCGCCTTCGGAGAAGTGATCCAGGACATGTGGCAAAGCCGCATGGCGCAAGCCGGCAAGCAATTGGGCTTCGCGCTCAAAGGCTCTGAGCAATGCGGCGTCGTCAAAGAAGGTCTCCTTTACCGCAACCGTCTTGGTATGGAGCCGCTGATGTTTGGCGAGGTAGACCGCACCCATGCCGCCCTGCGCGATCAGACGCACAATCGTATAGCTGCCACGCAAAACCGTGCCGGGTACAAGCATTTCAGCCTCCCATCAAGTCATCGGCAAGTGCCCGCCGCCATGCCGTTTTCAAAGCAATGACCGGTTACTGGTTCACGCCGCTGGCGAGCAATCCGCCATCGACGACCAGTATCTCGCCGTTGACGAAACTCGCCGCCGCCGAAGCCAGGAAGACGGCGGCTCCGGCCAGTTCTTCAACCTGGCCGAAGCGTTTCATCGGCGTCCGCAAGAGGAATTCGCGCCCGCGCTCAGTCTCGCTTAACAGCGTCTCGTTCAGGGGCGTGCGAAAGACGCCGGGCGCAATGGCATTCACGCAAATCCCATGTTGCGCCCATTCGATGGCCAGCGACTTTGTAAGCGAAGCTACAGCCGCTTTACTTGCCGAGTAAGCCGCTACTTCGTAGAGCGCCACGAAGGTCGATAGCGAAGCAATGTTGATGATGCGCCCGTAGCCGCGCGCGATCATGTGACGCCCGAAGATCTGGCAGGCGCGCAAGGTTCCCGTGAGGTTCGTTTCAATGATGTCATTCCAGTCAGCTTCGGCAAAGTCGAGCGTCGGCGCGCGTTTGGTGCGGCCCGCCGAGTTCACCAGAATATCAACATGGCCAAAGGCTTCGAGGCTTTGCTCTAAAACGCCCTGCAAGGAATCGCGGTCGGCAACGTCCACAGCGACGCGCAGCGACCGCCGACCGCGCGCTTCAATCTCCTGCGCGGTGGCTTCTACCTGTTCCATGCGACGGGAAGTCGGAATCACATCAGCGCCGGCCTCGGCCAGCCCATGAGCAATGGCGCGACCGATGCCCGACGTGCCGCCAATTACCACCGCTACTTTGTCGTTCAACTCTAAAGGCGTGTAGCTCATTGAGTGTGCTCGCAGGTTCAAGAGGTTGATGAATCTTTGATTAAATGATCGCGCAATCGCGCAGACAATCAGCCCGCAACATGCATCGCTTGGGGGTTTGTCTGAACGTATAATCGCCTGATGAACAGAAGAATAGATGTATTGCCATCGAAGAGTATTGTCAAGCTGTCGCTTTGGTTTGCCGGGTCGAATGACTGAGCAGAGTTTGTGTGATGCGATCAGGCCGAGGCGGCGAAGGCCGCTTCACGACGATTGATTTCAGGCAGACATTGAAATGCCTGTACAGGTTATCTTTTATGCGGCTTGATGAATCGTTACAATGAAAGTGGCTTGACCGTTTGAACGCCGGTGAATTCGAGGGATCTGCCAAGTCATGACCAACACTGAGATCGCACAGGCTGCGCCGATTCAGGATTACGCCATCATTGTCGATGCCAGAGACAATGTCGCGGTAGTCAAGCAAGAGACCGCGCCGGGACTCGTCGTGTTGCTTTCCGGCGGTCGCCCGGTTCGTGTGAAAAGCGGCGTGCTGCCGGGGCATCGTTTCGCGACCCGCGACATTGCGGCGGGCGAGTTCGTTTTGCAATACGGTCAACCCATCGGCACCGCGCTCGGCATTCAGGAAGGCGAGGCGATTACCCACCAGAACATGTCGAATGAGGTTCCGGTTGTGCGCCAGTTGCCTGATGATCTCTACACGCCGCCGCCCGATTACCTTGCGGAAGCAGCGCGCGCCAGGTTTCTCGGCTTCCGCCGCATGGATGGCCGCGTCGGCACGCGCAACTTCGTTTTGATTATCCCGACCAGCATGTGTGCCAGCCACGAAGCCCAGCAGATTTCCATGATGGCCGAATTCCTGCTCTATAAACGTGAGCGCTTCGCCAACGTTGATGGCGTCGTCGCCATCCCGCATAACAAAGGGTGCGGCTGTCAGGACGGCTCTAATCTCGATGTAATGTTACGCACACTGGCGAATTATGCCGATCACCCGAACGTCGGCGGCGTCATCCTGATGGATTTAGGCTGCGAGAAGACCAACCTCGCTTATGTTGAAAAGTACCTGCTCAGGCGCGAAAAGTCTTTCAACAAGCCGGTCGCCAAGATCGGCATTCAGGAAGTCGGCGGCACCCAGGCAGCCATTGAACGCGGCTTGCAAGAAGTCGAACGCATGCTGCCGGAAGTCAACCTCACACAGCGTCAGGCGGTGTCGGTCAGCGAACTGGTTATGGGCGTGAAGTGCGGCGGCTCGGATGGCTTTTCTGGCATCTCGGCCAATCCCAGCCTGGGACGCGCCGCCGACCTTCTGGTGCGTTCCGGCGGCACGGTGTTGATTACTGAGGTGCCGGAGTTTTGTGGTGCAGAACACATTCTGGCCAGTCGCGCTAAAGACGCCGAGACGGGCCGCGCCGTCTACCGCATGGTCGACTGGTATAAAGCCTATGCCGCGAAATTCGGCGCGGTGCTCAACCAGAATCCCAGTCCCGGCAACATCGCCGGCGGGCTGCTCAACATCACCATTAAATCGCTCGGCGCTATTGCCAAAGCCGGGACGACGCGCGTCGAAGGCGTCATCGAGTACGCCGAAACGCCGCAAGGGCGCGGCGTTCAGTTGATGCAGGGGCCGGGCTACGACCAGGAATCGACGCCGGGGCTGGTCGCCGCCGGCGCTACCCTTATCGTCTTCACGACCGGGCGCGGCACGACCATCGGCAACGCCATTGCGCCGGTGATCAAGCTGGCTTCAAACACGCCGGTTTTCGAGCGCATGGGGCGCGACCTTGATCTGTCAGCCGGCGGCGTGATTGACGGCACCGAGACGATTGATGAAGTCGGCGCGCGCCTTTTTGAACACATGTGCCAGGTGGCAAGCGGCGAGCGCCTGGCTCTAGCCGAAGAGCACAAGCATCGCGAGTTTCAATTCTGGGCCGAACAAGCCATCTCGCTTTGATGAGGCCATCCCCTGCCCGTTCGGCTCACTGCGCAAGTTTTTTCAACATCCGAGCGCCGTTCTCATTTTGCGGATTGAGTTCCAACGACTTCTTATAGTTTGTAATGGCCATCTCTTTTTGTCCGCTGACCATGTAAGCTTCGCCAAGGCTGTCATAGGCGTTCGAGGATTGCGGATAGAGTTCGACGTTGACCTTGAAGATGGCAATCGCTTCGGCAACCTTCTTTTGCTGAAGCAAGCCGTAGCCCAGGGAATTGATGCGCTCTTCGGCAATCGCGATGTTATCTGGCTGCTCTCGCTTGATCTTCTTGTAAGCCTCGATTGCCTCACTGGCTCTTCCCGCCATCAGCAGTTCCAAAGGAACCAGATTATCCTTAGAGATGCGCGGCACTACGACTGTCTCTTGGTCAGACTGCCGCTTGATCCCTTCAACGATGCCGCCGGCGTTGCGAACAAAGAAATAGTGAGCGTTGCCGTCCGTCCGTATGAACTCGTTCTCAGCAATGGGCAGCAGTTCAAATCCTTGATCCTGGGTTGGCTGCACCAATAGCCGTCCGTCTCCTCTGGTTATCGTTAAAACCCTATCGGGGTTGACCAGGAAACGCCCCTCATAATCAACCATTTTGTCAGATGTAAGAGAAATTACTTCGACGGGCTGCGGCAGGTAATCTTCCCATTGATACTCGCGGGCGACGCTGCGGAAGATTTCATCGATGATCTGGCCATTGTCGGAATTCACCATGACGGCGACGCCATAGCCTTTGTCCCGGCTGACCAGCAAGCCGCATCTGAATCCTTCATTCGCGCCGCCATGGCCGAAGTAAATCGCATTGCCATGCTTTTCGATGAAGAAGCCCATGCCGACAAAGTCCGAGACGAACGGCGTGATCATTTTCGCGGTCATCTCCTTTGAGAGCACCTTGTTGGATTTGCCCGCCAGCGAAAGCTGCACCTCTATGGCAAATTTGGCGAGGTCTGTGGGCGTCGTCCATAGCCCTGCCGGGGCCATCTCAGGATAGACGTGTATTTTGCCTTCGACCGGCTTGCCGTCTTGCCTGTGCCCGGAAGCGGCTTGCTTTCTGAGATCATCGGGCAGCGGCTGGCTGTAGGTGCTATGCGTCATACCGAGCGGCCCCAATACGGTTTCCTGGGCGATCTGCGGATACGGCTTCTTCTCTATGTCCATGAGGGCTAACTGGGTAATCGTGGTGCCGCCGCCGGAGTAGCGGAATTTCGTCCCCGGCTCCGTATCAACGCGCACGGCGGCAGTATTGGCCGGCGCTTTGCCGTCGAGCACTTCGGGCAGCGTCGGCAGCGTTTTGCCGACCTCGTAGCCGGGAAATCCATGAATCGTCAGGCCGCCGGTGTGACTCAAGAGATTGGCGAGCGTGACTTTTTTCTTAGCGGTGAACTCATTATCGGGCAGCTTCCAGGAGGTCAACTTATTATTGATGTTCTCATCGAGGGCGATCTTGCCTTCCGCGACCTTCTTCAAGGCGATCATCGCCGTCACCGGCTTGCTGATGGAGGCCGCCTGAAAGCGCGTCTCGGTGGTGACCGGTTCACTGGTTTCGATGTCTTTGACGCCGTAGGCTTTCGCCCACTCGACTTTGAAATCATTGATGACGGCGATGCTGAGGCCGGGAACCCGGTAATGCTTCATGCGCTCCTGGATCGCCCAGGCAGGATTGCCCTTGATCAGCACTGCCGGCAGCAGTCCTTCTTCGACATGTTGTACGCGCGTCTGCATAGGGGATTGTCCGAATGCAGCCTGCGACAAAACGAGAACGAAGATCAGCAGTCTGGAAAAGATTAAGTTCATGATTTCCTCCATCTAACGGGTGAAGAATGTGGGCACCCCGATTATCACCGCCGTGTGAGTGACCCTGTATCTGAAAAGGTCGCTCCGGTTTAGGGTATGTCAGGAAATGAAACGATCCGCGATCCGCCGTTCACAAGACGACTGAAATCTATCTAATAGCCTTTGAAAAACCGCGCCAATAAATCTTGCTCCGATCAGCGCCGGACTTTCATAGATTTGACAGCGCGGTCGAGAAGTTGCTTCGACAGGTCGCCCCACTGCGCCGCCGCCCGCCCGCCCGGCGACAAATCGCTGGCGCTCAGTCCCGTCGCGCTCAAGTCTTCCAGGTAGATGATCATCAACTCGTTGCGTTTGGCTTCATCTACCAGATGAACGAGGCGCTGCGACATCACGTCATCGCTGGCCAGGCGATAACCCTGGCTCGCCAGGAAAGCGCGGGCACGAGCGCCGTCCGAGTCCGGGCGGCCCGGATTGACTTTGAGATTTCTCACCCAGGCATCGGCGATGAAATCCAGCCCGCCGAGATTAACTACCTGATTCGCCTTATAGCCGTAGGTATGCGTATTGTCAGGCAGGTAGCCTTCAAACTGCACCCAGTACAATCGTTTGATGCGGCCCTGTTTGTCGGCATCAACAAAGAAGTGCTGTTCGGCACGCGCCACGTTGTAAAGAATGAAGTCCTGATTGCCGGCATACTTAAATTCCTTGCCGAATTCGAGACCGAGGGCCGGCATCGCCGACGAGGTCAAGACCTGGCCCTTAACCGTGCGCGCCGGCGTCGCTGCTGCCTGTTGCGGCACGGGCGAAGAAGATGGCGTATTAAGGTTTCCGAACGCCGTTCCCAGGCTCAGCACGACAAGCACCAGCCCCAAAAGCATCTTCATTGCGAGTTCCCTTCAAGTCAGTATTTGCACAGGCATACGATGCTCGGCAAGGGACGGTTTCAGTCCTTTGCTGTGCGGGCGGCGCGGCGGCGATCATTGAGAGAGCATGACTTCGCTGATCTGAATGACCGGATCGGCATCCGTGTAGTTCGGGATGTCGCCTTGCAGCGCGGCGGCGTGCGGAGCGAATGCCGATTGAAAGGCTTCGACCGAATCGAAGAGCAGATGGCACATAACAATGTACAGCGGCGCTGAATCAGGCAATCCGCTGTTCAAGCCGTGCTCCACGCTGACGCCCCTGAGGGCTTCGCCGAGCTTCGCAATCGTCATCGGCATATGTTGATTGACATAGTAGTCGAGATTGAAGTTGCCGCCCGGCTGGTTGGGATAAAGGATGCTGACTGTGATCATGCGTTCCCTCGCCTATCATAAATATCTTAGACGGTATATCGTGAAACATTCAGACTTATAAATATACAAAATTCGGTGAATTTTTCCATACTGAAAAGCATCTCAACGGTTTAGTTAATAGTGCGTTTCGTTGTGACTATATAAATTGACAAAGATGGCGCTGTGGGGTATAAAGCCCACATTTAAGATGCATTGACAGTTTTCGATCTTAATTGGAAGGGAGAAATTTTTGAGAACCCCACAATTTAATCTTATAATTCTTCTTTCTTTTACAATTCTTACGGCAGGTGGTTGCGCTACTAAAAAGCATGTACGTGATCGAGTGAATGAGCGGGTCACACCGCTTGAGAATCGCACGAGCGAGCTTGAAGAGACCTCACGCCGCAACACGCAATCTATCGGCGAACTGAGAACGGGCGTCGATGACGTTCGTGGTCGCGCCGATAAAGCGCAGCAGACCGCCGACAGCGCCGCGTCGTCTGCTGAACAAGCCAACACGCGCGTCACCGGGATTGAGCGCAACGTTGACGAATTGCGCGCCAGTCTCGACAAGTACAGCGTCACTAACACGGCGATGGTCTTCTTCAAACCAGGCAGCGCCAAGCTGACACCGGATGCTCAGGCGCAACTGGATCAGATCGCTGTACAGATCACCGACCGCAACGGCTTCGTTCTGGAGATCATCGGCTTTGGTGATACGGAGCACGAAACGCACTACAACGAGTTGCTGGCGCAACTGCGCGCCGAAGCGGTGCAGCGCTATCTTGCCGACAAGCATAATGTTTCGCTGATGCGCATGTTCGCCATAGGCTTTGGCGCGGCGCGTCCTGTGACGCAGAACGTCTCGACGACGGACCCAACAGGTGCCCCGAAGTCGCCCCGGGAACTCAATCGCCGCGTTGAGATTAGATTATTGCACTATGAAGCCGCTGCTATTGATGGAGAAATGCCGCAATTCCCTTGGCCACCACCTCGACCGTCTGCTTTTTCGGATATACCATCAGGGATATTACAAAATCCGGGCGGTAATACTTTTCTAAAAGATGTTTCTCAGAGGCTAACGGAAGCTTTTGATCATGCTGGTTATGCTGAAAAGAGTTGGTATGCTGTGCCAGGCGGGTTTGCTATCGTTTCACGAATTGAGCAATTTGATATTGAAGGGAAATCCTTGGATGGGCAAGATCGCTGGTCCGTGCAAGTCAGTCGTCGCCCAATAAAAACGCTTGGTGATTACCTGACCATTCTTTTCAAGGCTAACAAAGGCCATTATCGAGTAATTGTTTTCGTTGTTACAAACATACCCTTTACTCAAGACGGTGCGGTGATAGGACCGGATGATGCTAGAGAGTGGATACTGGCAGGATTCAGTAGATTGCCTGGCAAGATAGGCGACCTTAACTTTTCCGATGGTTTTACATGCAAAGCGCTTATCTATGAATTTGAAAAAGCTTCTCCCGAAAGCGAAGCCAAATTTAAGAACCCAAGTGGAATTTCAGGGATGACGCACTTAGAAAAGTCAGGCATCTGGGCCTCATTGCAAAGGTGATTATGGCAATCTCAATGAAAGAATGTAGGAAGCGGTTGGCTATAATCTGGTTTGCAGGATCTGGAGTTTTATTCTTGATGATGATGCTTCAGACTATATTGGGGCATTATGGTGACAAAGCATCCGAAGCTTGGGCTTGGCTATTGCCAACAATTATACCAACCCTCTCTTTGATTATAGGCACTTTTGTCGCAGACACTCTAGGCAAGAGTATTCAAATTAATATCGTTGATCGGTTTTTATACCGGCTCACCTCAGCCTTATCATTGGCATATTTGATCACCGTGAGTTTGACGATTCTCCTTAGCCCTTTTTCTATAGCAGCGCCGCTAGAAATAATGAAGATGTCTAGTTTTTGGTTAGGCCCTCTTCAAGGATTGGTAGGCACTGCAATCGGAATATTTTTCGTGAGTAAAGGAGCTAAATAATCTTCAAGGGTTAATACTAGAGTTATAAGCCACCCGTTCTTTAGAAACAAGCGTTGCCGGATCTATCTGCTTGACAGAGTTGCGAGGCCGCACGGTACTCGCTTTCGCAGAAAACCTGCTCGCTATGAAAGACTCCTGGCAAATACTCATCAATCGCGCCAAAGAGCTAACGTCGAAACACCGTGAGACCGCCGAGTTGCTGAGCTTTTACGCGAAACTGCTCGGCGCGCAAAAACAGGTCTATGAGCGCTTGCGCAATCGCCAGGGCTGGCGGCCAACCGGCGCGCTTGCCGATGATCTAGACATCGTGCGATTGCTGCTGCCTGTGCTGCTTGAAGTCGTGGCCGCCAGCGGCCCGGCGACGCTTGCCGAACAAGCTCGCCATCTCAAGCAAGCCCGCCCGCGCGAGATAGACGAGATGCTCATCGAATACTGGACAACGCCGAGCGATACAGAGTTTTTCGCCAAAGCCTTCTTGCAACCTTATGCTTACAGGCTCGCCGAGCTTGGCGCGAAGCCTGTAGATCGAAGGCTCGAAGCCGGCGAGAGTCGCTGCCCGTTCTGCGCTGGGAGGCCGCAACTTTCGGTGCTCAAAACTCAGGAGCCGACATCAGAAGCCGGAGGCCGCAATCTGCTTTGCGCAACCTGCCTGACCCTGTGGCCGTTCCGGCGCGTCGTCTGCGCCAACTGCGGCGAAGAGCGCCCGGCAAAGCTCGCCTATTTTCACACGCCTGAATACGATCACCTTCGCGTTGAAGCATGTGACGCCTGCGGCCACTACATCAAGGGCGTTGATCTGACGAGGTTCGGCCTTGCGGTGCCGCTGGTTGATGAAATTGCTGCCGCGCCGCTTGATCTGTGGGCGCGCGAGCGCGGCTATACCAAGATAGAACTGAACCTGGTCGGATTATGATTGCGCCGGTTGCTTCTACCATCAACATTCTTCACGAACCAAACCGAATCAACTGACATAGGGACGCAGAGTTGGCCACAGAGTCACAGAGTCACAGAGTTTCCATTCTCTTCTTCTCTGTGACTCTGTGGCCCATCTGATAGGCGGTCGCCGCGCTAACGTTGACAAGGGCCATCGCCAGGTGTATATCTGAAATTGCTCAAGTTTTCGGGGATTTGGACGCTTTTCCAACAACGGAGAACATCGCTGTGAGCCACACAGCCGCAAATCCCAATCTCTACCTGCCGGCTCGATTGCCCGGCACTTATCCAATCGTCTTTCCCAAAGCAAGCGGTTCGTATGCGCGCGGCGCGCTCACCATAATTCGCCTTCACATTCACGCAAGACTCGCTCAACGGAGGATCTTATGGAAGTCTCAAGGAGAACTTTCATCAAAGCCACGCTCGTCGGAGGCACAGGGCTATCGGCCTTTGGCTTCAACCTCGCGCCGGTCTACGCGCAGACGCAAGCGCTGAAAATCGAGCGCACCTCTGAGACGCGCTCGACCTGTCCCTACTGCTCGGTCAGTTGCGGCGTCATCATTCACACGCTCAGCGACAAGGCCAAAAACGCCACGCCGCAGGTGGTTCACGTCGAAGGTGATCCAGATCACCCAATCAATCGCGGCACGCTCTGCCCTAAGGGGTCGTCGCTTGAGCAGGACATCCTCAACGAGCGGCGCTTAATGAAACCGCAAGTGCGCCGTCCGGGAGCAACCGAATGGCAGGACATCTCGTGGGACGACGCCATCAACGAGATCGCCCGGCTGATCAAGACGACGCGCGACCAGACCTTCATCGAAAAGGACGCGCAAGGGCACACCGTCAATCGCTGCGAAGGGATTTCATGGGCCGGCGGCTGCACCGACACCAACGAACTGAATTACCTCGCCGTCAAGGCGATGCGCAGCCTCGGAGTGGTCTACTTTGAAACGCAGGCGCGTGTTTGACATGGCCCGACGGTCTCAAGTTTGGGGCCCACATTCGGACGCGGCGCAATGACCAACGGCTGGATAGACATCAAGAACACCGACATGATGTTGATCATGGGCGGCAACCCTGCCGAGAACCACCCGTGCGGTTTCAAGTGGCCTGTCGAAGCGAAGCGCAACCGCAACGCCAAGATGATCGTCGTCGATCCGCGCTTCACGCGCACGGCGGCGGTCGCCGATCTCTTCTTGCAGATTCGCGCCGGCTCGGACATCGCTTTCCTCGGCGGCCTGATCAACTACGCGATCAACAATAATCGCGTCGCCTGGGATTACATCAAGAACTACACCAACGCCGCCTTCATCATCAAAGACGGCTTCAAACTGCCTGAAGACGGACTCTATTCGGGCTTCGACGCCAGCACGCAGATTTACGACAAGTCGACGTGGAATTACCAGGAGGGCGGCAATCTGACTCCGGCTGCCGCACAATCGGCTACAGGAGCCGGTTCTGCGACGGCGATGCCTGCCGCAGGCAACCAGGCGTCGGCTCAGACCACCGATGAACAGCACAAGGCCGGCGGGCAGGTGGCATCGAGTTTCGAGCAGAAGAAGACGCCATCTATAGGCGGTGCGCCGCCGGCTGCGGGCGCGTCCAAAGAGACCACAGGCGGCGGTCAGGGGCCGCTAGGCGGCGGTCATCAGGCCGCAGGCGGGCCCGGCGCATCTGGCCAGGGCGGCCCCAACCCGCCACCCAGTTTGCCTCCCAACACAGCTTACGACCTGTCGCTTCAGCATCCGCGCTCGGTCTTTCAACTGCTCAAGCAACAATACTCGCGCTACACGCCTGAGATGGTCGAACGCATCACCGGCATCCCGCGCGATCAATTCCTCAGGGCCGCAGACCTCTTCACCTCGATCCGCAAGGATGGCGATATGAAGAAGGCGGCGACGATCATCTATGCCGTCGGCTGGACACAGCATACCTTCGGCACGCAGATCATTCGCACGGCGGCCATGCTGCAACTGCTCCTGGGCAACGTCGGTCGCGCCGGCGGCGGCGTCAATGCCTTGCGCGGCCACTCGAACATTCAAGGGGCAACCGATATGGGCGGCGTCTTCGACATCTTCCCCGGCTATCTGAAGATGCCCAACCCGACCGATAGCGATCTCGCGACCTACTTGAAACGCACGACGCCGACCGTGTCAAAGCCTGCCGAATGGGATTCCTACAACTACTGGTCGAACACGCCCAAGTTCATGGTCTCTTATCTCAAGGCGACCTTCGGCGACGTGGCCAAGAAAGAGAACGATTTCGCTTTCCACTATCTGCCGAAGATCGACCGGCGCTACTCGTGGGTCGAGATGTGGGATCGCATGTACACCGGCGAAGTCAAAGGCCACATCGCCTTCGGCATGAACGGCGTGATGATCGGCCCGAACTCGCAGAAGAACATCAATGCGCTGAAGAAAGCTGACTGGCTGGTCGTCTGCGAAGTCTTTCCTGACGAGACCAGCGAGTTCTGGCGTTCGCCCGGCATCACCCCCGATCAGATGAAAGAGATACAGACGGCGGTCTATCGTTTGCCGGGCGCGGGGTTTGCCGAAAAAGACGGCACCTTCGTCAACTCGGCGCGCTGGCTGCAATGGAAATACATTGCGCTGCCGACGCCAGGTCAGGCGCGCATGGATCAAGAGATATTGGCGCGCATCTTTTTGAAGGTACGCGAGCTTTATCAAAAAGAAGGCGGCAAATTTCCTGACGCCATTCTGAATGCGACCTGGGCTTACTCGAACCCCGTGAATCCGCCGCTTGCCGAAGTCGCCAAAGAGATCAATGGCCGGGCGCTCGCCGATCTCACGGACGAAAAACAGCCCGGCGTGACCATCAAGGCAGGCCAGCAACTGCCGGGCTTTGCCTGGCTGCGCGATGACGGCACGACCATGTGCGGCAACTGGCTCTACAGCGGCTCATGGACAGAAGCCGGGGCGCAGTCGCAGCGTCGCGGCACCGATGACCCGTCGGGCCTCGGCGTCTATGCCAACTGGGCATGGTCGTGGCCGGCGAATCGCCGTGTGATGTATAACCGCGCCTCGTGCGACGAGGCGGGCAAGCCCTGGGACAACGAACGCCGCCAGGTCTGGTGGAACGAATCTGCCGGACGCTGGGTCGGCAATGATGTCCCTGATTTCAAGGTGGACTCGCCGCCCAAAGATCACATGGGGCCATTCATCATGAACCCGGAAGGCATCGGGCGGATCTTTGCGCCGCTGGCGGCGTTCGCCGAAGGGCCGTTCCCCGAACACTACGAACCGATTGAAAGCCCGGTTGCCAACCCGCTGCATCCCGCGCAATCCACCAATCCGGTGGTCAAGAAGTTCAAGACCGACATGGATAAATACGGCACGCCCGATCAAGGCTTCAATGTAGTCTGCACCACTTATCGCTTGACCGAGCACTATCACTACTGGACGAAGAACAATCCCATGAGCGTCGAGTTAGTGCCGGAACCTTTCGTCGAAATCCCCGTTGAGCTTGCCGACGAAATGGGGATTCGCGGCGGCGAAAAAGTCCGTGTGACCAGCGCGCGAAATTCTTACGTCGCCAAAGCGATGGTCACGCGCCGCATCAAGCCGATGATGATCAATGGCGAGACGACCTATCAGATCGGCGTGCCCATCCACTGGGGCTATCGCGGCATCGCTGAAGACGCCGGCAAGACGGCGCTCAATCCAGCAAACCTGCTGTCGCCGACGGTGATGGATCCGAATGCTTACACGCCGGAGTTCAAAGGCTTCCTCGTGAAGATCGAAAAAGCCTGAGGGCGAATGGAAGATCAAGGTAGGGCGAACGGTTGATTTGGGCCTATGCGGCGACGTGTTTCCCGAAGAAGCATGAGCAATCGCAACTTTGATGCGTCGATTGATGAGGAGGAGATCATGCCAAATGCCGCTATTGATACTGATGTTTTGATCGTTGGGGCGGGGCCCGTTGGCCTTTTCCTCGCGAATGAATGTGCTCGCCGAGGTCTGAGATGGCGGCAAGTCGAGGCGCGCGCATCACAATCGCTACATTCAAAAGCGCTGGCAATCTTTCCTCGGACGCTTGAGATCTTTGACATGGCCGGACTCGTCGGGCCGTTCCTCGAAATGGCGAACCGTGTCACGTCGGTCACTATCGTGGCACATGGACGCACGCTTGCCCACATGCAGTTCGCACCCCAGGAGAGCCCATATTCGTTCATCGCCATGGTTCCCCAGGACGTAACTGAGAGACTGCTTGTGGAACAGCTACAGCGTAAAGGCGGAGCCGTCGAGTACGAAACGTCATTCGTTTCAGCGATCCAGCACGATGATTACGTGAGTGCAACGCTGGACCGGAAAGGTCAGCGCCTGGAACTCACCGCTGCCTTCGTCGTCGGCTGCGATGGCGCGCATAGCACGGTTCGGCATCTCTTGAACCTGCCGTTTGAAGGAGCAGAGTATGACGACTTGTTCATGTTAGCTGACGTTCAGACGAACGAAACCCTTCCCGCTGACGAACTGCAACTGTGCCCCAGCGAGTTCGGCCCAGTAGCAATCTTTCCCATGAGCGCCACACGCCGGCGGATCGTGGCGACCATCGAGAACGCAGAGGGAGATGCCCCGTCACTAGACCTCGTGCGGAAGATACTCAGTCAACGCGCACCAATGGGAGTCGAGGCGCGCGCCCTGCACTGGAGCAGCTATTTTCGCATCCATCATCGTCAGGTAGCCGAGTTGCGCAGCAGGCGTATCTTCATCGCGGGCGACGCGGCGCACATTCACAGTCCATTCGGGGGGCAAGGGATGAATACCGGATTGCATGACATTTGGAATCTGGTTTGGAAGCTCGACCTTGTCCTGCACGGCCATGGCAATGAGCAGTTGCTTGATAGCTATAGCGCCGAACGCCGTCCGGTGATCAAGCAAGTCATCGAGACTACTCATCTCCTGACCAAAGTGATGGGAACTCCGAACAAGTTCGCGCAGGCTTTACGCGATACCGTCATCCCCATGGTGTCGCGTCTGGCCCCATTTCAGCATGCTTTCGTTCAGCGGCTTTCGGAACTCGGCATTGTCTATCGCGGAAGCCCAATTGTCGAAGGAGCTGGAAAGCGGTACTTCGATGATTCGCTGCGCGGCGGCGATGGCATTCGCCGCCGTTTCCTGCTCGTAGTCGATGACCAGGCAGATTCATCGATCAAAGAGGCTGCGAAACAACTCGCCGGATCATTTAGCGATGTCGTTGAGCTAAGACCGGGGCCCGGCCACGACATAACACTTGTCCGACCGGACGGCTACATCGCGTATTCTGCGCGCAACCACGATGGAATCGCCGCATTGAAACCCGTGCGTTCGCTTTTGGAGCGCCAAACAAATTCTACGTGACTCGTCCCCTTGGCGCGTCCCTAATTACCTGGACTCACCAGTCAACAGGTGTCGTCAGCGAGCTTTCATATAGCTTTCGGAGAGTAGGTTATGGATACAGAAAGAACCCTGCAAATCAAAGCCATCTCTGGCCACCCCGGAACCGTGGCGGGTCACGGTGCCAAGCGCGAGCTTGAGGTGGCCAAGCTCATCGACGTGACGACCTGCATCGGCTGCAAAGCCTGCGAGGTCGCCTGCGTCGAATGGAACGATCACCCGTTCCGCGAAACGGTTTTCGACAACACCTACCAGACGATGCCGACGACCCAGTGGAACTATTACAACCTCATCAAGTTCAACGAGCATCAGGAGGACAACGGCAATTTGATGTGGTTGATGCGCAAGGATCAATGCATGCACTGCGCTGACCCCGGATGCTTGCGCGCCTGCCCTGCGGATGGCGCAATCGTTCAATACGCCAACGGCATCGTCGATTTTCAGCAGGATAATTGCATCGGCTGCCAGTATTGTATTTCAGGATGCCCGTTCAATATTCCCCGCTTCAATACGACGACCAAGAAGGTCTACAAGTGCACGCTCTGCTCGGATCGCGTCGGCGCAGGGCTTGAGCCGGCCTGCATCAAAGCCTGCCCGACGGGCTGCCTGCATTTCGGAACCAAGGAAGAGATGAAGGCAATGGCCGAAACTCGCGCCGCGCAGTTGCGCAACGATCCGCTGTTTCCCCGACCGAACGCCGGCGTCTACGATCCTCAATCCATCGGCGGCACTCATGTGATGTACGTGCTGCACGACATCACCAAACCGGAATTGTATGGTGGATTACCAGCGAATCCGCAGATCCCTGTGAGCTATACGTTGTGGAAATACTTCGCCAAGCCCATTGGCTTGTTCATGGCGTTGATGGGATTGCTGGCGGTTTTCTATCACTATATCTTCAACGGGCCGAAGCTGCCGCAACCCGAAGCGCCGGCACAAGAGGAGGAGCGATGACGACTTCCGTTGAGCAACTGGATGAGCAGGCGCGGCGCGGATTCGGCAAGCTGGGGCGCACCACGGTGCATGAAGGCGAGTTGTTGCGGCATCCGGTCTACACGCGCTTTTTGCACTGGACGGTGGCGATCTTTTTCTTTGCGGCGCTGCTGTCGGGGCTGGCAATTTATTCGCCGTGGCTGTTTCACTGGCTGACGCCGTTGTTTGGCGGCGGGCCGATGACGCGGCTGTTGCACCCCTGGTTCGGGCTGGGGTTTGCCATCGCCTATTTCTTTCAGTTCCTGAACTGGCTGGCAATCATGCGCTGGACGGCTGCCGACCGCCGCTGGCTGCGGCATCTGCCGGAGTATGTGAAGGGCGATAGCAAACTTGAGCCGGAGTACGTCGGCTTTTTCAACGGCGGCCAGAAGCTGCAATTCTGGGAGATCATCTTCGGTGCAGGTGTACTGTTGGTCACCGGGTTGTTCATGTGGTTTCCCGAAATCTTTGGCCGTGGGCTCGTGGCCATCGGCTACGTGCTGCATGACATCTCGGCGTTGGTCATGCTGGCCGGCATCTGGGTTCACATCTACCTGAGCACCGTTGGACAGCCCGGCACGCTGCAAGCGATGACGCGCGGCGTGGTGACGCGCGCCTGGGGCTGGACGCATCATCCGGCGTGGTACAGGGAAGCGACCGGGCGTAACCCGCGCGAAGATTATCAACGCGCCCTTGAACGCCGCCGCGAGACAGAAGCTCAAGAGCGCGAAGCCAATGCACACGAGCGCGGGCCGGAGATCGGGCCGCCGCCTGAGTGATCTCCCTTCATCTACGGATCGGCCAGGGAATGCTGAAACATTATGTGAATTACTCATCCTGATATGCCAACGATTGGCGGCGCGCTCACGATACTGGCGACCGGGTGATATACTCATTCGAGGAGTGACGCTCCGCCAAAGACGGCAATCGGGAGACGGCCATGAAAATGGTGATGGTTGGCGGTCACACGCGCAATATCGGCAAAACCTCAGTCGTTGAAGGCATCATCCGAGGGATGCCGGAGATGAACTGGACTGCGATAAAAGTTACACAATTCGGTCACGGGGTTTGCTCGACCAGCGGCGAGTTGTGCGATTGCGCGGTGGCCGAGCATGAGTTTGCGATCACCGCAGAGCGGCAGCATAACTCAGGCACCGACACCTCGCGATTTCTTGCCGCCGGCGCGCGCCGCGCTTTGTGGGTGCGTACGGGGCAAGGCGAGTTGCTCGCGGCATTGCCGGCGCTCAAAAAAGAGATTGCCGGCGATGCTTACGTCATCGTCGAAAGCAACAGCCTGCGCCGCTTCATCAAACCGGCTCTCTTTTTGCAGGTTGTCGATCCTGCCATCATCGACTTCAAAGCATCGTCACGACAATTCTTCGATCTTGCGGATGCTTACTTGCCAATCAATCGAGCCAGCCAGGAACTGTCGAATGGCGCAGCCACGGCGCTTGCGATTTTGCTGGCGCGCGAGATCAAAAGAAACAAGCCCTGCCTGGCCGTCACCGCAGAAGATCGTTATATGAGCCAGGCGGTACTGAGCTTTGTTCGATCAGAACTTGCCTGCTAGTTTGATGAGATAAAAGCCGCGCATCGGCTCGTTGTTATGCATATAACAAAAAATCTACGGGAGAGATGGGAATGCCGATGCGCCACCAAGGCACAAAGACACAAAGTACCACGAAGGCTTTGTGTCGCTTTGTGCCTTCGTGTCTTTGTGGCTCTTTCCCTACACGCAATGGCAAACCGGTCTAGTTATTGGCTGATCAGAAAAATCAAGATCGACATTCCCGGTTGATCGACCGGCGACGGGCGCGATCTCAAGTCAGCGGCACCTCGACCGCGACATCAAACTTCGAATAGTACTGCTTCACCTGGCCGGCTCCGTATCTGGCGCGGAACTTCTCGATGACATCTTGCACCCTCACGGCATCGGTGATCGGCGCAGCTTTTGTAGCCCACGTCACACCGTTGGCGACCAGGGTGATCGCCGGGTTCCGCAGCAGGTTTTTATACCAGTCGCTCTCTGACCCCTTGACCGGAAGCAGGTAGAGAGTCTCGCCTTCGTAGACGAACCACACCGGGTTGGAAATCTTACGGCCCGTCTTGCGACCGATGACCGTGAGTTCAATCTCGTCGGTGTGGTTCAGCACCTTCTTGAATGCTTCGCCTGCCATACAGCGTCTCCTTTATTCGGGAAGCTTTGCCGCCAGGACATCGACTTTCTCGATCACCGGCGGTTGCGCCAAAAGCTCGGCAGCTTTCGCCATCAACGCCGCCGCGACGCGGCCTGAGAGATGTGCTTGCCGTCCTGCTTCATCCGGGAAGGCATCAAAGATGCCGAACGTCGTCGGGCCCAGGCGGATCGCAAACCATGCGGTCGTTGCCGGCTCCTCTTGAACAATCTCCAGCCCGCCTCGCAGAAAGCTTTCAACCTCCGCTTCTTTACCGGGTTTTGCTTCCAATCGAACCAGCAGTGCTAGGGTAACCATGTTTTATCTCCTTAATGCGGCTGCGCCTGCGGTTCGTTCGCAATTGGCCGCAGACGCGCCGATTGGTCTACAAGGTTGGCAGTTCGCGGGGACGAGGCCCAAGCGGGAACGCCTCATCGATCCGCGTAAGTTCAGCTTCAGTCAGATGGAGGTTGCCAGCCCTGGCGTCGCTAATATGCTCAAGCGCGCGGTCAAAAAGGTGCCGCGCGGCTTGCATTAGTTGAGGCTTGATTCGGTCGGCATGAATCTTGAGATGATCAGCGAGCCAGCGGCGCAGAGAACCGTTCAAACAACGATTATTGCTTCTTGTGCAGGTCTAATAGCTCGTTCACCTCGTCGATAAGCGACTCGAACTCCACTGGCTTATCGGCGGCGCGAGTGGCTCCCGCTCTGATCGCGTTGTCTCTTTCGACAATACCAAAAGCGGTGAAAACCAGGATCGGCAGGTCTTTGAACGCCGGTTGGGCTCGCAGTTGCTTCACCATCTCAAGGCCATCAAGGCCAGGCATATTGATGTCTGTGATGATCAGGTCAGGTTGCTCGGCATTCGCCATGTACAAACCTTCGCGGCCATCGCTTGCAGTGATAACCAGAAATCCCTCTCTTGTAAGGTAGAGGTGAACCAGTTCGCGCATATCAAGGTTGTCTTCAACGACAAGGATTTTCCCAGGCATAAGTGGACATACCTAAGGCCGGATTTTTCACAAGCGGCCAGTTCGGTAGTATACCCCCATTCCCTGAAAGCCAAAAGCGCCGGTTCGACCTGCCGGCGCAAATGATTCAATTTTTACATTCGGGATCCGGTCTATGGAGAGCAGGACGGCGTACTCGATATCGTTATCCGTGCAATCGCGCAGCGAGACGGCAGAACGGCTGGCGATTTTGGCGATGATGATCAGAAAGGTGAAGCAAGCCTGAAAGTCGAACGCCTTCTGCCTTGATTCCTCAGCCTTCATCCTAGAGCGGTTTGCAATTGCATATATGGGAAGAGCCACAAAGACACGAGGGCACCAAGCTACACCATGCCTTCGTGCTACTTGGTGTCTTGGTGTCTTGGTGGCTCATCGGCATGTCGATCTTTCCCCTACATGGATTCGCAAACTGATCTAAAAAAGTGCCTCGCCACATTGCAGCGAGGCCAGGTCAGGTTGATGGTGCTAAGGCTAGAGTCTTCTGACTGCCTCAGCCTGCGGCCCCTTCGGGCCGTCGATGATGGTGAACTCCACCATCTCACCCTGCTTCAGCGTCTTGTAGCCGTCCGCCTGGATGGCTGAGTAGTGAACAAAAACATCCGGGCTGCCCGGTTGCTCAATAAAACCATAGCCCTTCGTGTTGCTGAACCACTTGACCTTGCCTTGTGCTGTTACCATGGGTGTTTCTCCTCCAAATCCAATGCAAGTTACAGCGCCGCGCGCTTGGAACCCATTCCGAATCCATGTAGAAATCGCTCGGCATGAGCTCGCTTAATCCGCTGCACGAGACGCCACGGTTACCGAGACGGCGCGGCGCGCGCAACCTTGATTGCGTAACCTGCGAGCGCGGACCTGCCCGGTCTCAAACCGATTCGGACTCGCTCATTCCAGTGTTCCTGGAACGGCAATACCTAATGCTTGATCCCCATTGCTGACGGTCGTGTGTTGAGAGACGCGCAAAGGGCAAGGGGCCAACGCTCGCCCGCCGCGCCTGGCTCAAACAAAAAAGCCGCAAAGCGACACTCGTCGCCGACGAGCCTCCTTCTGCGGCTTTCGCTTTCCCTATCCTGAGTCTTGGCCAAACTTAAAAATCGCTCAAGCAAATTCAAATTAATCGCGCCGCATACTAACCCAACGCACAGGCAGAGTCAAGCAAAAAGCTTTGATTTACGGCTATTTCGCCAGCCCGCACCATGAGCGTATAGAGCGGCCTCGGATTGCTTGCAGGGCAGGCGGCAGCGGCGCTCCCAAAATGATCGAAACCGGCAGCGGCAAGCGGCACAGGGCAGCCGCGAGCCGGCAGTGGTAATCAATTATTGGTGACCTTGAACATCACGATGGACTGACAGGCGCTGCAATAGATGGCGATGCCGCGCGTGCCGTGATGAATCGCTTTGCGAGTCAACACGTCTGAGCGAATCAACTGCGCCTCAGGTTTGTAGCTGGCAGCGCGCGCCACAATGAAGTTATCGCCATATTGAAGGCGATTATCCAGGCCCGTGGTGTTATCTTCGAGATTGACAAAACTGAAGCCGCAAGCATCGTCCGATGTGACTTCGACGAGGGCGAGACGCATATCTTCAAAGCGGTGTGCATGCGTCGTCGCAGAACAGTTGGTCGCCGGCTCGGCAGATTCTCTGGTCGCCGGCTTATTGGCGGTTGGTTGCAGATTTTGTTGCGCCGCGACAGGTATCAACAGCGCGCCAAGTGTAAGCACAATCACTAAAAATCTCATGCCCATTCCCTCTGTTCGTATAGTCTGATTTAGGTTTTGAACGAGCATCGTTCTACCAATAGCGTCTAGCATCGCCTTATGCATTGCCTGTACCAGCAAGGCAGCACCCTGGAAATTGCTGTGGCCAGAAGTTGTTCGATCCAAAACGGGCGACGACGATGATGGCATCGAATACACTTTAACCGCACAGACGCATTGAAACCCGACAGGTCTTCTGTCCCGATCAACTGCACCCGTCCGCCGGCAAGCGCCAGCAAAAAAGCAAATCACATACGCTTTCCGAACATGTGACGATTGTCCGAGCCTCCTCCTTGCGGCTCACCTATGCGAGCCCGGTACAGATTTAAGTCAGTGATGAGAAACTTCTGCGTGTCTGCTTGTTGCGCCCTGCGCATGCGGCCCTGTGGCGCTTGGCAAGGCGCATCAATCGCTGGCATAACTCTTGCCAAAATGGATGCGAGCCAGTGGGGTTGGAAGTACGGGATTATCCTGGTTGAAAAAGATACAACACTCAAGCGTGTTCGTTACCAGACTCATGAGTTTCGATCCCAACACAACATACCATTCCGTACAGGTAAGGCGCGCAGAGGCCAATTGATCCACCCGTGCGAGCCCGCCGCTTTATCCATGTCTGAAGGAGGTACAACCAAATGAATCTTCGCAGAAGAAGATTTCGAGTGAACGGGAGAACCTTGCAGCGCGCCTTTGCTTTACTGCTGGCGCTGCTGCTCTCGTCGGCGAGCGCCCTCCCGACATTGGCGCAAACCGAAACCGGGCAGATTACGGTGAAAATCACAGACCCGCAGGGAGCAGCCGTCTCCGGCGCTACCGTAACTCTCCGCTCCGTCGAACAGGGTACAACCCTTCCTGCCGTCACCACCGGCGACGAAGGCACGGCGATTATTACCAGCTTGAAGCCCGGCCTCTACGAAGTCACGGTCAGTTCACAGGGCTTCGCCAACTTCACGCAGCGCGCCCAGGTGACCACCGGCGGCAAGCTCTCGGTTGATGCCGTGCTAGCGGTCACCGGCGGCGGCGAAGTCGTCAACGTGGTCGCCGGCGAAGGCGGCGTCGAAGTCAATACGCAAACCCAGGAGCTATCAAACGTCGTCTCGTCGGCGCAGGTGCGCGAACTGCCGACGATCACGCGCAACCCTTATGACCTGGTCGGGCTTTCGGGCAACGTCTCGGAAGGCGACACGGCGAATGAAACGATGCGCGGCGCTGGTTTCAACATCAACGGCCAGCGTTCGGCTTCGACCAACATCCTGCTCGACGGCGGCGAGAACGTGAATACGTTTGACGCCGGGGTCGGCCAGAGCGTGCCGCTTGATTCGGTGCAGGAGTTCCGCGTCATCACGAGCAACTTCTCAGCCGAATATGGCCGCGCCTCGGGCGGCATCGTCAACGTGACGACCAAAGCCGGCACTAACGATTTTCACGGCACGCTGTTCGAGTTCAACCGCGTCTCGGCGCTGGCGACCAACAGCTTCGACAACAATGCGCGCGGCCTCGATAAAGATGTCTTCACGCGCAATCAATTCGGTTATTCGGTGGGCGGGCGCATCATTCGCGACAAGCTGTTCTTCTTTAGCAGCACCGAATGGATTCGCGTCCGCAGCAACGCCACGCAGACGGTCTTCGTGCCGGCGGCTGAGTTGATCGCCGCCGCCGATCCGCGCACGCAGGCGATCTTCAACCAGTTCCCGCTGCGCGCCGACAGTTCGTTCGGGCGCACCCTGACGGTCGGCGATGTAGTCAGCGGGGCGAATATCGGTGCCGGCGCATTTGCTAACCTGCCTGCCGGACTGCCGGCATTTCGGGAGGTACATTTTACGACGCCGGGCGATGTCGGCGGCGGCCTGCCAGAGAATTCCTATCAGACGGTGGCGCGCGTCGACTTCAACTACAGCCCGAACACTCAGATCTACGGGCGCTATGCGCTTGAGAGCCAGGATTTCTTCGCCGGCACCAACGCCTTCAGCCCGTTTGCGGGGTTTGATACCGGCTCGACCAATTTCAACAACAACTTCTTGCTCAACCTGACGCACACTTTCTCGCCGAAGCTGGTGTCGCAGAGCAAGCTGGTCTTCAATCGCTTGAACAATGTGCAGCCGCTCAACACCGCTCAGCCGCCGGTGCCGACCTTCTTCTTCCGCACCAACACCGTGCTGACCCTGTCCGGCTCGCCTGTGGCCTTGCCAGGCTATCTGCCGTTCGCGCCGGGCAGCGCCATCCCCTTCGGCGGCCCGCAGAATTTCTTGCAGGCTTATGAAGATTTGAACTATACGATGGGCAACCACCAGTTGCGTTTCGGCGGTCTCTATATACACATACGCGACAATCGCACCTTTGGCGCGTTTGAGAATGCCGTCGCCGGCTTCGGCACGACGAGCACGACGACCGGCCTCAACAACTTCCTCGCGGGCAACCTGGCTCGCCTGCAAGTCGCCATCGATCCACAGGGCGCGACGACGCCGGGCGCGACCGTCAACCTGCCGCTCACAGCGCCGAGCTTCAGCCGCAGCAATCGCTATCACGAGTGGGCGGCTTACGCCAACGACTCGTGGCGGCTGCGCTCGAATCTCACGGTGAATCTCGGCCTGCGTTACGAATATTACGGCGTGCAGCATAACGCAGATCAATCGCTCGACTCGAACTTCTATCTTGGGGCGGGCAGCACGCTGCCTGAACAGATCGCCAACGGCTCGGTGCAGCGCGCCATAGATAGTTCGGTAGGCGCTCTGTGGCATCCTGACAAGAACAACTTCGCGCCGCGTCTCGGTTTCGCCTGGGACATCTTCGGCGATGGCAAGACCAGCCTCAGAGGCGGCTACGGCATATCTTATGAGCGCAACTTCGGCAATGTCACCTTCAACGTGATTCAGAACCCGCCGGCTTATGCGGTGGTGACGATCAGCCCAGGAGCGGTCGGCTTCCCGACCTTGCCGGTGTCGACCAGCAACTTTGGCGTGCTGACCGGGACGGGCTCGGTGGCGCTGCCGGGGCAGATTAACGTCCGACGCGTCGACGAGAACATCGTCAACGCCTATGCACATTTCTGGAGCCTGGCTCTGGAGCGCGAAATCGCCCCGCGCCTGATCGCTTCACTCGAATACAGTGGTTCGGCAGGGCGCAACCTGTACGACCTGACCAACGATAACCGCATCGGCTACGGCTTCCGTTTCAATGGCGGGCCGGGGCTCGGCTGTATCGGATTGGGGGGAACCTGTGACCCGGCCAACCCGTTTTCGCTGCTGAATCCGGATTTCTATCCGCTGAATACGCGCGGCAATCGCGCGCGCTCGAATTACAATGCGCTGATTGCCGAATTGAACAGCAGCAACCTGCACAATCTCGGCTTGCAGTTCACGGCGCGTTATACCTATTCGAAGGCGCTCGACAACCTGAGCACGACCTTCAGCGAGTCGAACAATCAATTCACCCTCGGATTGCTCGATCCGTTCAATCCGAATCTCGATTATGGCCCGGCAGACTTCGATGTCCGCCACCGCTTCGTCGCCAGCCTCAACTGGTCGATTGGCGGCAACCGGCCCATCGGCACAGGCTTTACCAACCAGGCGTTCGGCGGCTGGACGTTGACCGGCATCTTCTCGGCGCGCACCGGCACGCCTTTCTCGATCTCCGACTGCGTCAACGCTGCCGAAGCCTGCCCGCGCATCTCGCCGACCGTGGCGCTGCCGCAACACGTGCCGAGCAATCCGGCGCAGAACCCTGCGGGTGCGCCGAACAGCTTCGTGTTGATTGACCTGGCCAATCAACTGCCGACCAATCCAACCGTGCCGCAACTCGGCATCACCGATTTCAACTTCCTGTCGAGCATGCTCGGTCGCAACACGTTCAGGGGGCCGGGCTTCTGGAACCTCGACGCCGGACTATACAAGAACTTCCGCATCACCGAGGGGACGACGCTGCAATTCCGCAGCGAGTTCTACAACATCTTCAACCATCCAAGCCTCTTCCTCAATGGCGCGTCGGCAGAACTGTCATCGAGCACTTTCGTTGAGGGCTTCCGCAATGGCCGCCGCAATGTTCAACTGGCGCTGAAGTACATCTTCTAAACCACCGCGCCGCAATCTGCGCAGGAGAGCCAGCCGGTTCTCCTGCGCGCCGACCCGCCGCTGGCGGGAAGCCAAAAGGCAAAAGGCAAAGGGTCAGATGAAACCGATCTCTTGCAATTTCGTCAGCCGGGCTGCCGGGCAAATCACTTTTGCCCTTTGCCTTTTGCCTTTTGGCTTTGGCCTTCTTTTCGATTGATCCTCCTAATGGGTAGCACCTTAACCTGATTTCGGGGAGCCGCGCGGCTCCCCTTTTTTTTCGGCTTTAAGCCTGCGCCTCAATTGACCGAATCTGATTTTTGTAATTTCTCTTGCAATCGCCCGGCCCATATTTTCCTTTTCGCTCGCACGGCTTTGTGCTATCATCCGCGCCGTCTTACCACCTTGGGTTCTCAGGGTTCAATCAAAGGGTCACGCAAAAATAAGAAGTCGACGTTGTGGAGGCGACAATGGTCTACTTACGGCTCTTCAGGCGATGGGCATGTTGGCCTTTATCTGCGCGTGCCGCCACGGTTGGCGCAACGCTGCTGATTTCACTAAGCCAGGTGGCCCAGGGACAAACCGGCACAGACGTTCAATCCGATCCGATGGAGATGCGCGGCAGGAACATGATTCACGGCACGGTGCAGTATCCCGGCGGGCAGCGACCCGACCAGCGCATCAGAGTGAGGTTGCGCGGCGTCAACCCTCCCGAAAAATTCACGCTGACGAATGAAAGCGGCGCATTCGATTTTTCCGGCCTGCGCGGCGGCAGTTACACCATCACGGCGGTCGCCTGCCAGGGTTATGAATCGGCGAGCGAAACCGTAGAGATTCTCGAAACCGCAGGCGGACGCAAGAATGACTCGCCAGCCCAAATCATCAATGTGCGTATCGAACTGCAAGCCAAACCGGCTGTGCCGCAAGCCCTCGGCACCGTCGCCGTCATCCCTGAGGAAGCCCTGGCCATCTACAAGCAGGCGGTCGGCGCATCGGATGCCGGCGACCGCAAGCAGGCCATAGACTTGCTGGAGCGCGCCGTCACGATCTGCCCGAATTTCTGGTCGGCCTGGAACGAGCTTGGCGTGCAGCATCTGCGGCTGATGCAAACGGCCAAAGCGCTTGACGCCCTGCACACGGCGGTCAAGATCGAGCCTGGGGCCTTCGAGCCGCGACTCAACACCGGCATCGCCCTGTTGCAGATGAAAGATTATGCGCACGCCGCTATGGAGCTTCAGCAGGCGCTTGAAAAGCGCAATGACTCAGCGCTGGCGCACCTGCACCTCGGCCATGCGTTCATCGGCTTGAATCGTTTTGCGGAAGCCGAGCGCCAGTTGACCGAGTCGGTCAAGCTCGGCGGCGACGCCGTCGTCGAAGCGCATCGCTGGCTGGCCGCCGTCTACATCGAACAGCATAGAGAGTCGCGCGCCGCTGAGGAACTGGAAAAATATTTAACCCTGGCACCGGCGACGCGCGATGCCGGACGCATCCGCGACATCATCAGACAACTCCGCAATCCGCTCGCAAAAAATTAACCGGCACAGATCACGAAAGGAAATCGCCGCAGAGGCGCAGAGTCACAGAGCAAAGATCACTCAAAATTGTTTTATAGTTTCCTCTGTGACTCTGCGCCTCTGCGGCTAATCCTCTGTTCCAATGCCATCTGAGTCGATTTGACTAAACGCTGCGCCGCTGGCATCTGATTTGCCCGGCAAGATCAGGCTCTGCTACAAAGTCACCAATACGGCTTGCGCGCCGGGCGGCGCTGGTTACTCTATCAATTCAGACGCCTGGTAAAGGAGGCAGCAGAATGGCGGCAAAGTTTGAAACGGCAATCATTGCCGAGCGCATTGATCTGACTGCCGAGCTTGCCATCTTTCGCATCGCGCCGGCGGCGAAATTGGATTTTCTGCCGGGCCAGTTCGCCGCCCTCGGATTGGAAGTCGATGGCCGTATCCTTCAGCGCCCTTATTCGATGGCCTCAGCGCCGCACGAACCTCTGCTCGAATTCTTTCTCGAACTGGTGCCGGGCGGCTTGCTGACGCCGCGACTCTGGGAACTGCGCGCCGGCGACCGTCTGCTGATGGGCGAAAGGGCGGCGGGCACATTTTATCTCGACCGCAAGACCGGCATGACCGCTCACCTGATGCTCTGCACGGTCACAGGCATCGCGCCGTTCGTCAGCATGATTCGCGCGCACCTCTACGAGCTTGAGCGCGGATTGCACGACGAGATGCGTTTTGCCCTGATTCACGGCGCTAGTTACTTGCGTGAGATTGATTACTATCGCGAAGAGATGGCGATGATGGCGCGGCAGGGTTGGTTTGATTATGTGCCGACGATCAGCCGTCCCCTGGAACACCCGGACTGGCAAGGCGAGACGGGCCGCATTGAAGACGTAACTCGCAAACACGCCGACGCCCTAGGCTTCGATCACCGGCGAGCGATTGCCTATGCCTGCGGCCATCCGGTGATGGTCGAAAACGCCCGCGCCATCCTGCAACGCGCCCGCTTTCCAAAAATACAGATTCACACCGAAAAATATTTCACCATCAAACTGCCGCGTTGAGCGTCGCCCAGCCGCAATCTTGCCTCAGTATTGTGCAATGAATGTGCAGCGCCGCGATCAATCAAAGGCGTCGCCAACCGGCGCGAAAATTAATTCTTCAACGACTTCATCACTTAGCGAAAAAATGCCAATGGCCGCCGGTTTTAGCACGCCGTTTGATTAGTCTAATCAGCGTTTGGGTTAGTAACCGAACACTCACAAGCGTCCACAGCGCACGCGCTCGTTTATTGAAACCTTTATTAAATACTGACGTGATGCCGCAAAGATGATTGTGAGAGCGAAGGGGGCTGCAAGGCTTCCTTTCGTTTTTTGCGGGCGGCAATCGCAAGCGGCGAAAAGACCTCTTACTTGATGAGCGCCTGGTAGCGCGCGATGGTCGCCGGCAACGGCTCGACGCCAAGCTCGCGCCGCAGCATGCGCCGCAAGCCGTCGAACTGATCAATCGCCGCCGCGCGGTTGCCCAGCGCCACGTGCGATTCCATCAACGCGCAATGCACATCTTCCTGATACGGGTCGCGCGCCAGCAGCATCTGGCCGTAGCGCACCACCTGCTCATTCCTGCCGTGCTCGCCGTGATGCGCAATCAATTCTTTCAAGGCCGCAAAGTAAAGATCGCGATAATAACTTTGCAACTCTTCGACCCAGTTGTAATAGAGTTCTTCGAGAAAATCGCCGCGATACAATTTGACAGCTTCGGCCAGCAACTGCGCCGCTCCTTCATCGTCGTCATTGCGGCGTGCCTCGCGCGCATCATTGAGCAGACGCTCGAACTCTTCAACGTCAATGCGATATTGATACTGCGAATTGAGCAGGTAAGCGCCTTCGCGGTAGAGCACGAAATCTTTCTTCACCACCTGCCCGGTGTTCAAGGCTTTGCGAAGATGCGAAATCGTCGGATGAAAATTCTTGGCGATGGTTTCGGTGTCGGCGTCGCCCCAAAAGGTTTCGATCATCTGCTCTTTCGGCGCGCGATGATTGCGCCGCGCGGCGATGTAACAAAGGATGTGCAGCGATTTGATCAGCCGCCAGGCTTCTTTGAGAGGTTCTGTCGGGTCGCGGTAGACTTCGACAGGGCCGAGCATGCGAATCGCCAGATCGACATTCGGTCGCTCGATGAACAATTCGACCGGCGCTGTGTGGCGCGAGCTAACCGCCGGCGCGCTTGCTGCCCGCGCCATCTCAGCCGGCAATAAGCGGTGCGCCGCTGCCGCCTTAGCGCCTGGCTGCGGTGCCAGCCGCGCCAGATAATCGACGGCGATGCCTGCGCTGATCGCGGCTTGAATCAGCGTCTGCGCCACCCCGGCCTCGCTCGCCAGCCAGTAAGCGTAATCGTAGCGCCGCGACAACTCGACGGCGCGCTCCAGGTGCAAGAGCGCTTCCGTATGGCGCGCGAACTCCCATAGCACACGGGCGAGCAACATTTCGGCGCGCGCCTCGTTGTAGCGCGATTTACTTTCAGCCGCCAGCCGCGCCGCTTCCGCGAGCGCCGTCTCGGCTTCGCCTGTGCGGCCCGCCGCCAGTTCGATGCGCCCGCGCGTGATCAAGGCAGTCGACCGCTCAACGCCAGAGGCCGAAGCCCGTGCGCGAAAATATTCGTCGGCCTCGCGCCCTGCCATACGCAGATCGCCCATGCGCAGATAGAGCATCGCCCGCTCATCAAGCAACTCTTTATCGGTCAGCGCCACCCCGGCATCGCGATAAGCGCGCGCTGCTTCATCATAAAAATCCAGCGCCCGTGTGAACTCATTGCGCTCGCGGTAGAGATTGCCGAAGGCTTCGAGGGTCTCGGCGGTCGCCGTCTTCAGGTTGAACAACTGGCAGCGCTCAAGCGCCCGTTCGAGGTGCGCTTCGGCCTCATCCAGACGGCCCTGGACGATCTTCAGCCGGGCGATGTTCAAATGCGCGATGGCTTCCTGCGGAAACGGCGGTGCTTCATTTTTTGTGGTTTTGCTTACAGAAGTCTCGTCGTCGATCATCTGTGAGAGCCAGCGCAGGGCCTCATGAAAATCGCCTTCGAGCGAATAAGGCAGGCCGAGATTGTGCAGCGCGATGCGCGCGTAGCGGTCGTCCTCGGCTTTTCGGGCCTCGTCGAGCGCGGCTCGCCAGTTTTGGATCGCCGCCTGGCTATCGTGCCGCGCCGTAAAGCTGCACAGGCCGAGGGTGTTGAAGCAACGGGCGCGCAAAGCATGCTGATCTGGCGTCAGTTCAAGGGCCGTGGTTGCCAGATTGATCGCGGCGTTGCAGTCGCCCGTGTGCCGGGCAATGTAAGCTTGACCACGCAAGGCTTCGGCCTGCACCACCCGGTCGGCTGATTTGCGGCCCATCTGCTCGGCTTTGCCGTAGAGCGCTGCGGCGCGCACCCCGTCGCTTTCAATCAAGGCAACGTCGGCGCGCGTGATGAGGGCGCGCGGGTGCGCTTCAAGGGCGGTTTCCGTCAGCCTGTCAAAGGCGCGCTTGATGGTTTCGAAGTGCCCGGCGGCAACCAGTTCGACGCCGTGCGCCGCCAGCATCTCGGCGACATCTTCAGCCGAGCCGGCTTCGGTGAAATGATCGAGCGCAAAACTCCACTGCGCGACGCTGACGAAGTATGCGGCACAGGCTTTGTGCAGTCGCCTGACTTCATTCATGCCGGCCTGGTTGGCGAGCCAGCGCGTCAGAAAGCTGCGAAAGAGCGGATGCAGGCGATAGGATTCTTCTGCGCCCGTGCCATAGGCTTGCGCGATGAAGACGTTGCGGCGCGTCAGATTGCGCAACTCCTTCGTGCAATCCGTCATGCAGAAAGCCGCTTCGCAGATGGCCGGGTCAATCCGATCAAGCAGCGACAGGCGGCCAAGCATCAGGCGGGTTTCCGGCGTTTCAAACTGCAAGACCTCTTCGGCAAAGTAATCGAAGACCTCCATCTCCGATTGTTGCAGGGCGCTTTCGATCAAGGCGCGGTTGGCGATCACGCCGATGCCGCTGGGCAGGTCTTCGGCGTGGTCGAGCGACTGTTGAATCAATTGCAGCGCCGTCACCCAGCCGTCGGTCTTCTCGTGAAAGCGGCTGACCATCTCGGCGGGCAGCTTCTGCCCGAAGGTCTCGGCGAACAATTGCTCGACTTCTGCCGGCGTGAACAACAAATCCTGGCGATTGAGAAAGCCGATGATGCCTTTGCTGCGCAGCCGCATGACCGAGAGGTTTGGCACCGAGCGCGTCGTGAAGATCAGGTGCAGCACGTCGGGCAGGTATTGCACCAGGCGGTCGACGGCGGCGGCTATCGGCCCGCTCGCATCAACGTGATGATAATCATCAAGCACGAGGATGGTCTTCTCTTCGAGTTCTTCGCTGACTTCGTTGATGAAGACATCGACGAGTTGATTGGCTTTCTGCGAGAGGTTTTCAGTTTCACGGATGAGGCCGAGCGTCACCCCGCCGAAGGCCGGCTGCCGCTGGCGCAGGGCGCAGACCAGATAGCCGAAGAAGACCGCCAGATCGACATCGGATGGATCGATCTGATACCAGACCGCCGGCAGCCGTGACGAGCGGATGAAATCGGTCACCAGCGTCGTCTTGCCGCAACCGGCGTTGGCGCAAAGAATGGTCGCCGGACGGTCGAGAAAATCGCGCATGCGCTCCATGAGCCGTGGACGCGCGAGTACGCGCGTCGTCAATCGCGGCGGCAGCAGCTTGGTTTTGAGAAAGTATGCTGGAAGCATAGCGATTTAGATTTTAAATTTTAGATTAAGCGGAGACGCTTCTCAATCAATGCCAGTGCAATTGATGCTACTAATCCAAAATCTAAAATTCAATATTAACTGTTTGCGTCCCGATGTTTCTGTTCTAACACCATCCGATGAATTCGCACAAGCGCGCCGGCAGCGACATCGCCAGGCGGGTGTGATGCCGCAGGTCGGGCGGGCGCGGAATGAAGGCATGAGCGCGGGTGCGGTCGAATCGGAGGTATAGGTGGCGCGCGGAGTTTATAAGCGGCAAGGTGACGGCAAGCCGTTAATCACACCGGTTTTTTTTCCATCGTCGGGTTCAGATTATATTCTTGCGATTTGCCCTTGGGGACGCTGATCCATTGCCAGTTGCCGTCTTTGACGATGCGCGCCAGCAGAACGATCTGGCCGACGTGATAGGCGGTGTGCGCGACCGAACGGCAAAGCGCTTCGTTGACTGACAATGGCAGGCCGCGAATCGTCACCTGGCGGTCGAGGTCGGCATCCGTCATCGTCGCCAATTGATCTTCAACAACCTGGTAGCCTTCGGCCCACATCCTGTCGACGGCCTGCCGGTCATAGGTGGCGTCGGCAAATTCCGAATCTCTATCGCGCCACGTCTTCTCGCCGTCGCTGGTCAGGAAATCGGTAAACCGCGAGCGCAAGTTGCCGCTGATGTGGCGCACGATCATGGCAATCGAGTTGTTATCCGCGCCGATCACCTGATTGAGCGCTTCGTCGGAAACCTGCGCGATGGCTTTCTGGCCAATGTTGCGATAGCGCTGATATTCGTCCAGGAAATCTTTGATCATAGCGTGAACCCTTGATTGCAACAGAATGCGGAATTAAAGCATAAATGATGAATGATGAACTAAAGAGGAAAAGGAAACCGGATTGTCTATAGATCATCCCACGTCCGTTTCCTCTCCTAATTCATCATTCATCGTTCATCATTTCCGCTCATCGGCCCATCACGTCGACGAGTTCTTGAACCGCCGCCGCCGAGCGATGCAGCGCGGCGCGCTCGTCGGTCATCAGGTTGATCTGGATGATCTCTTCAATGCCGCGCTCGCCGAGTTTCACCGGCACGCCGACAAACAGCCCGGTGATGCCGTATTCGCCTTCGAGATAAGCGGCGCAGGGCAAGATTTTTTTCTTGTCCTTGAGAATCGCTTCGGTCATCTCGACGGCTGCCGCCGAGGGCGCGTAATAAGCCGAGCCGGTCTTGAGCAGGCTGACGATTTCAGCGCCGCCGCCAGCCGTGCGCTTGACGATGGCATCGATCTTGTCCTGCGGCAAAAGCTCCGGCAGCGGGATGCCTGCGACCGTCGAGTAACGCGGCAGCGGTACCATCGTGTCGCCGTGCCCGCCGAGCACGAAGGCCGTGACGTTTTCGACCGAAACGTTCAAGGCTTCGGCGATGAAGCAGCGCATGCGCGCCGCATCCAGTACGCCCGCCATACCGATGACGCGCTCTTTCGGCAGACCCGAATGCTTCAAGGCGACGTGGCACATCGCATCAAGCGGGTTCGAGACGATGATCAGAATCGGGTTGCGCGAATACTTCATAATCTCGTCGGTAACCGATCCGACAATGCCGGCGTTGGTCTTGAGCAGATCGTCGCGGCTCATGCCGGGCTTGCGCGCCAGTCCCGAAGTGATGATGACGATGTCGGAATCGGCGGTCTCTTTGTAGCCGTTCGTGCCGACGAGCCGCGAATCATAACCTTCAATCGGCGCGGTCTCGGCGAGGTCTAACGCCTTGCCCTGCGGCATGCCTTCGATGATGTCGACCAACACGACATCGCCGAGTTCCTTATCAACCAGGCGTTGTGCTGCGCTAGCGCCGACGTTTCCTGCGCCGACGACGGTGATCTTTTTCCTTGCCATGATTCCTCCGAATTAAGAATAAGGGGTGAAACTGTGCTGCCCACGTTTAGCCAAGTTTTATATCATCGGCTAGTGCCCATATCAACCTTGCACAGCAGGTTTCATCGGCAGGCTAGTCGCTGACGGCGGCATTCAGGGCTTGCGGTTTCAGCCAGGGCGATTGCGCCGGCGCGAGTCGAGGAATCAGGATTTGAAAATTAAGGAAGCAGAGGATTAAACTGATGACCGCCAATCAGCGGCCTGACCGGCAGTTGTTGTTGCGCCAACGGATTCAATTGCTGCGCCATCAGCGATCCGCCGAACTGCTCGCCCGCGAGCCCCGCAGGGCCGGGCGGTTGGGCGAAAACATTCGGGTTGACTCCTGCATAAGGCGACTGCCCGATGGCACCGAGCGGCGAGATTCCCTGTCCGAATGGCATGCCCAAGGACTGACCGGCGAAATGGCCGACACCGCCAAGCCACGGCGTCGCCGGGTTGTACTGCCGGGTGTTATATGGATTACCAAACTCGCCCGGCGCGATTCCCGCCTGTGAAACCAGGTGTGACAAGACCGCCGGATGAAGAGTCGCCAGTTGCGCGGCAATCACCGGGTTCATATTCGGCGTCACGCCCCAGCCGTAGGGCGATGTCACGAACGGGTTGATGGGGTTGAACCCCTGCACGGGCGCTCCGGCATAGGGGCCTGCATAAGGGTTGATGGCTGACGCATTCAACAACTGCGCCAAGGGATTGATCCCGCCGAAGTTCACTGCGGCGGTGAAGGGATTCACGGCTTGCAAAGGGTTGACCGCGAATTGCTGAAACGGATTACCGAAACCGCTGGTTCTTGGAAACATCAAAACACCTCCTTAGAAATTCTGGTGACCGGTCTGTAGACCTCACCATGGGCGTCCCTGGCCTTTGAGCGATCACCAGGCACACCTCTGCATTGGGTTTTTTTTGCTGCAAAGTCTTGAGCCTATATCTTCGCCTAATAACGAGATAGAGTCAGCGAGCGCGTGGTCTCAATCCTGAGGCGTAAGTGTACAAATTGCAGTTGGTTTTTTTTGAGATAGACAAGCCGGCAAGGCTTCCCCTTTTCTACTGGTGTTGAGCCATTGGCGAGCGCCAGAGGCGCAGGCTTTCGTCAAGCGAAGTGTCCGGTCTGGTAACGACCTGCGCGCATGCATTGCGACAGTTCGCCCCAATGCAATCCGCCCCTGACAATCTCTATTGATTGATCAAGCGGTAGCTGTTTCTTCAGTCATAAAAACGGCTGGCGGGTGTTAAAAAAATTGGAAGTTCCAGAGCCGCAGGTTCACCGCGCCAGAGCTTCCGACATGCGCGGGCCAACCGGGAATGGCGGCGGCAGAGCGCCTGCCGCACGGCTTTTTGCGTCGTTGATCGGCGCGCGCGGCGGTCTTTGAAATCATCCGCCGACGTGGATGGCCGGGCGGCGTTCGGGGTCTTCTTCGGCCTGGCGCAGCACTTCGCGGGTTACTGGCGCGGTGTCGCCTTCGCCGAAGAGAATGTATTTCAGCATGTAAATCAGCGGGTTGCCTTCCGTCCATGCGAAGTAAGCGTGCGGAAGCTTCCCCGTTCGATTGCGCAGGTCGAGCAGGAAGGCAGCGATGGCGTTCGGCACCGTCGAGCTTTCGGCGCGCAGCACGCGATAGCCGTTGACGTGGACGCCCTTGATTTTCATTACATCGGTAAACTCCGAGGCGTCGCAGACTTTGACTTCGAGAAAAGCTACCGGATCGTCTTTCGGAATGTGATTGTCGGCACGCTGTTCGATCTCTTTCAGACGATACTCTTCCGGGTCGCCGCGCTGGCAGCGATTGGCGATGATGCGAATCTCGCCCTGGCTGATTTCATCGATGATTTGCTTCGCTTCGTCGTCCATCTCTATGCGCTGGACGCGCAATTCCGTCGAGCGATAGATGCGCGAGATGAACGATGTGGCGACGATAAACAGGATAAAGAACGAGGCGATCTTGATACCTTCGGGCCGTTCGATGACGTTGAGGACGGTCGTGTAGGCGAAGACCAGCGAGATCAGCAAAAACGCATAGCGAATCGCCCCCTTAGGCCAGACTGATAAAGTCACAGCGATTGCCGCCGAACTCATTAGCACCAGCACGCCGGTCGCATAAGCGCCGCCTTGCGCGTTCACATCGGCTTTGAAAATCAACGTCACGGCAAAGGCAATCGCGGTGTAGACCAGAACCAGCGGGCGCGTCGCCAGCGCCCAGTCGGGTGCCATGCCGTAGCGCGGCAGATAGCGCGGCACGATGTTCAACAATCCGGCCATCGCCGAAGCGCCTGCGAACCACAGAATCAGTATGGTGCTCAAATCATAAGCCGTGCCGAAGAGGTCGCCGAGATAGAGGTGCGCGACGAAGGCCAGCGCCCGCCCGTTGGCCTGGCCGCCTTCTTGAAATTCGCGCGCGGGAATCAGCAGCGCCGTGGCGAAGCTGCTGGCAATCAACAGCACGCTCATAATCAAGGCGGCGGTGCGCAGTAACTTGCGGGCGTTGCGAATGCGCCCTTCGGGTTGGTCTTCGGTATCGTTGGGGTCGCCTTCGACCAGCGGCATGACGGCGACGCCGGTCTCGAATCCCGAAAGGCCGAGCGCCAGTTTTGGAAAGACCAGCAGCGCTGCGCCGATCATCGCCAGCGGGCTTGAGTAGGTGTGAAAGAGCGCTGCTTTCCATTCCGGCAGCGCATGCGGATGCGTGATGATTTCGTATAACCCGCGCCCGATGACGACGGCGTTCAACAGCAGGTAGACCGCGACCAGCAACACGGCGATGCCGATGGCTTCCTTGAAGCCTTTGAGAAAGATGACGCTCAAAAAGGCAATCAACACCAGGGTCACGGCGATGGGATGTTTGAGAGCCGCCGGCGTGAAAGGATTCTCGATAACGTGCGCCGTCGCGTCGGCAGCCGACAGCGTGATCGTGATGATGAAATCCGTCGCCACGAAGCCGAGCAGCACAAGCACGAAGAGTTTCGCGCGCCATCCCGGCAGCAGCTTTTCAAGCATCGCGATAGAGCCTTCGCCGTGCGGGCTTTCGCTGGCGACGTGGTTATAGATGGGCAGCGCGCCGAACAAGGTCAGCAGGACGAGGATCAGCGTGGCGATGGGCGAGAGCGCGCCGGCGGCTAAAAAAGCGATGCCCGGCTGATAGCCAAGCGTCGAAAAATAATCGACGCCCGTCAAACACATCACCTGCCACCAGCGATGCTGATGATGCGGCGCTTGCGTCTGCGGGCCTTCGCGTCCCGTCGCCTTGCCCTTGAGCAACCAGCGTTTGAATCGATTGTCCTTCATCGCGTGTGTTAGAGGAGATGGGGATCACTTCGCGTCACAGGGATTGGCGTTCAGTTCAGGTGCTGCGTCATTAAATAAAGCAAATCGCGCCGCTGTGACGCAAGTAGAAAGAGACTTTGCAGAACGCGGCTTGGCCGGAGAAGCGAGCAGGCGGGGATTGATTAGAAACACCGAACCAGGCAATGTCTTATGCCGGCAGCCAGTTCAGCCGGAAACGAATCCAGTCTTGCAATCACGGCATTCATCAAGTACAAGAGAATTCTCTTTTGTAAAATATGCCCATTGAATAGAAAGGAGAATAACTATGAATAGGAATCGTCGCCACTTAATTGGCTGCCTAGTGATTCTTTCCATGATGATCCTCAGTGTCCCTTCGTTGAATTACTCTCAAGGAAGAGATCAGGAAATCATTACCTCCGTCTCGCTGAAAATCACCACCCCTAAAGGGCATTGGGCAAAGGCACCTGTTGTCGAAGGGCAAATGATTACCATAGTGGATCCGAGCACGGGATCGGGATATGGTTTCGTACCCGTTGTGCGCAGCCTCAAGGATCGCGGTGTAGAGTTGAAGATGTTTCAAGTCATCAAAAATGCGGCAGAGGTTAAAGTGCTCAAAGAGGTTGAAAGCACCGAGATAATGGTGGGCGCATCGCGACAGATTGGCAGCATCCCTTTCGAGGTAAAGGTACTGGCAATAACACAGGACTTGAAAGACCAGGATGCGCCGAGCAAGCCGGTAGGTGACCCACCCAGTCTGCCGTTATGCTGCGTGAGCTGCTTCGATGAGTTGGTCTGTGCAACTTGCGGAGTAGTGACAGATTGTGGTTGCTGTTGTGCGGGCGGACGCTGCTGTGGCCTATGTCGATAGCTAAGATAAAAAAAGCAGCGTCTAACAATGACCTGCGCTGGAGCGCGGGCAGCAGCATTCACGTTGTACCATTGCCCGCGCCCGATGATATGGGGCGATAGCCGTCTCGTCGCGCCGGTCGCCGATTATAAATCCTGGACGCGCAATTTCACCTCGGCGTTCTTCCACGCCGCTGCCAATTCGTTTTGCACAAAAGCGGCGGCAGCCTGCTTGCCTTGCGCTTTCAAGCTTTCGACGAGACCGAACAGCGACCGCCCGCTACGCGGATTCTTTTCCAGGTCGGCGCGAAAGACCTGCTCAGCTTCGCCGTACTCGCCGCTCAACAAGAGCGCGCCGCCCAGGGATTCGCGCACCGGCAATTGCCAGTCCGCCGGCTCGTCATAGCGCAGCGCGTCTTCAGCTTCGACCGCCCGCTTTAAGAATTCAATCGCCGCTTTCTTGTCGCCTTTCGCCAGCATAATCTTGCCGGCGAGCACAGGCTCTGCGACTTTGAATACACTTGCCGTGGTGTTCAAGCCATAAGGCGCATTCGGCGGAACCGTTTTCGTGGCGGCGGCAAAGAGCTTTTGTTCGTTTTCGGCGTCAGCGATTTTGCCGTTTGCCGCATAAGCCAGGCCGCGCGCGAAATGCCACATCGCGCCGGTCACCAGGAGCTTTTTGTCGGGTTCGGGCGATGCCAGTATCTCGCCCCATTTGCGAAAGCGAATCAGCACCAGCGTCGGCGTCGGCAACATGCTGTCAAGCATCGGCAGCATCATCTCAGCCATCGGCCCGTTCAAATACTGCTTGACGTGCGTTTCAAGCTGACCGGCGGCGCGCTGGCTATCCGTGAAGCGTCCCTGCATACAGTTGGCCATGGTCAGAAAATGCAGGTTGTGCGAGTAGTACATCATCGCGTAGATGCTCTCGGTGCCGGCGGTTTTGAAATAGTCGCGGTCGGCCTGGGCGGCATAAACATTCGCCCGCGCCGCCGCTTCGTAATTGCCCGTGCGTATATCGATGTGCGCCGGCATGTGGACGAGATGGCCGGCGGCAGGCGTCAGCACTTTCAAGCGTTGCGCGCTCGGCAGCGCCCATTCGGGATGCAACGAAGCCTCGACCGCATGAATATAGTAGTGATTTGCGCCAACGTGATCAGGATTACGTTTCAGCACAGCTTCGAGAACCGCCACCAGTTCGAGAGTGCCCTCGGCGGGCTTGCCGTCGGCGCTCCAGTATTGCCAGGGCCTCAGCAGCATGATGCTCTCTGCGTAGAAGGTCGCCGCATCCAGATCATCGGGATAGCGTTTGACCAGTTCGGCGCAAGCGTTCTTGTAATCCACATTGAGCTTTTTCAAATCGGCCTTCGGGTCGTTCGAGTAACGCTTTGCCATGACCTCTATGTAAGCGCGCTCCGGCTCGCTCACCTTGGCGGCAAGCCCGACGGCTTTTTGAATCGACTCATAGGCCAGCTTCTCGCGCTCCGGGTCGACATCCGCATTGATGTTCGGGCCGAGCGCCAGCGCCACGCCCCAGTAAGCCATCGCGCAATCGGGGTCGAGTTCGGCGGCGCGCTGGAACGAACGCACGGCCTCTTCGTGATTGAACGCATAGACGAGCCTCAATCCCTGATCGAAGAAGCGTTGCGCTTCCGGGTTGCGCGTCGACACCGCATGATGCCAGTCGCCGTAGCCGTCCATCAGCACGGCAGGTTTGGCGTCCACAGCATGGTCGGCGTGCTGCGCAAATGCCGGGGTTGATAACAACAGCAGAGAAAGAGCGAGATAGATGCGTTTCATAGCGTCCTCCGGGTTCAAGGTAGAACGATGTCTACGAACCTTGTGTGCCGAATGGTTTGGTTCAACTGTTCGTGGAAATTCAATCGAAGCGCGGAAGATGGCAATGATGAGTTGAGCCACGAAGGCGCAAGGGCACGAAGTAACACGAAAAAATCCTAGTGTTTCTTTGTGTCCTTGTGCCTTCGTGGCAATCTCTTGCACCTCAGTGCGCGAACTTGCCGAACTTCGCTTTGAAATCGGCTTCCGGCATTCCGCCAACTTCCGCCAGTTTCTTCACCCACGCGTCATCGGTGAAATCCTTTGGCCCAAGGCGAACCATGTAATCGCGCGCCACCTGATAGCTCTCTGTATCGACATCCACGGCGCGGCGGCGACCGCGACCGGTCTCCGCATCAATCAGATCGGCAAACGGCACCGCCTGCGCCTCGCCGCCTTGCAAGGTTATCATCGCCCCTGAGTCGCCATTCTTCAGATGGCTCACTGCCGCGTATCCGAGATCGCGCGCATATTCGGCGTCATAAGGGATAGGCGAGGCGCAGCGCAATTCGTAACCAATCGTCTTGTCAACCATCGTCACTTTGATGCCGCGCCGTTCGAACCGCGCTTGCAGTTCGTTCTTCACCTTGTGACCGAGATCGATCTCGGTGACGCGAATATTGCCCTGCTCATCGCGGTCGACATCCTGAAGCTCAACGATCTCTTCGGGGTTGAAATGCTCGGTCAGCGCTTCGGCCATCAAGACGACGCCGAAGTCGCGTCCCGAAGCGCGGCGCTTGATGATCGTGCCTTCGATGATGTCGCAGATCTCGTCAAGGGTGATCCGCTCTTTGCGAAACTCTTCGGGAATGATCGTGCAGGTGGCGCTGGCAGCTTTGCCGATGGCCAGCGTCAGGTGGCCGGTCGGGCGTCCCATGGTGACGCCGAAATACCAGCGCACAGTGGTGCGCGCGTCTTCCATTAAGTTCTTTACCAACTCGACGCCGACGTGCCGCGCCGTCTCGTGTCCGAGCGTCGGCACAGGCAGCGGCATCCATACGTCGTTATCGATGCTCTTGGGAACCAGAACGACTTTGATAGCGCCGCCGGTTTCGCGCTCGATGGCAACGGCGCTGCGAATCATATCGTCGCCGCCAATGCAAACCAGCGCGTCAACGCCAAGCTTGTTGAAGGCGGCGATGGCGTTTTCCAGGCTGCGCCGGTCGCGCGTGATGTCTGTGCGTGAGGTGCCGAGCAACGAGCCGCCATCCCTGTGCATGCGCGACACTTCATCAATCGTCAATTCATGCTGCTCGTCCGTGTAGCGTTCGACGAGCCATTCAAAGCCGTCGTGAAACCCGATGGGCGTGCAGCCGATATTGATCGCTTCAATCGCCACTGCGGCGATGACGCCGTTGATTCCGGGTGCCGGCCCGCCGCCCACAATGATGCCGATTTTTTTAATTGCCATGTATAGTTCTCAGTCGTCAGAGTAGTTGTCAGTTGTCAGTCTTCGGTCAGATGGGGATTGTTCCCAACTGAGAACTAACAACTAAATCGAAACTTACGAGATTAGAACAGAGGATTGGCCACAGAGGCACAAAGACACAGAGGAAAATATTGAGAAACCCAGGAGAATTTATAATTTTCTCTGTGTCTCTGTGTCTCTGTGGCCATTTCTTTTGTCCCATTCCTATGCGGTCTGATTTAGCCACTGACAACTGCTCAGTTGCCGAGATAGCCGAATTTGCTGCGGAATTCGTCGGTCGTCATGTTGGCCGCCAGCGCCAGTTTTTCCAGCCACACAGGGTTATGAAAGTCCTGCGCCTTGAGCCGTATCATGTACTCGCGGGCGACGCGATAGCCTTCGCTTCGGGTATCGACCAGGCGCACCCGCGTCTTGCCTGTGTCGGGCTCGCGTATGTCTGCGAAAGCCAGCGGCACCAGCCGCCCGCCTTGTATGCTGACCATCGCGCCTGAGCCGCCCGCCAGCAAATAGCGAATCGCGCTGTAGCCGAGATCGCGGCAATAAGCGGCGTCATAAGGAATCGGGTCGGCGCAGCGCAGTTCATAGCCGATGTTCTTGTTGGTAATCGTCAAGCGAATGCCGCGCGCCTGAAAGCGGCCCTGCACTTCGGCTTTGACCTTGCGGCCCAGATCGACTTCGGCAAAGCGTATGTGGCCGTGCTCGTCGCGCTCGGCGTCCTGTAGTTCGGATAACTCTTGCGGGTCGAGTTTCTCGATCAAGCCCTCGGCGAGAATGGCAACCCCGAAAGGTTGATTCAAGGCGCGGCGCTTGATGATCGAGCCTTCGACAATATCGCAGATGTCTGAGAAAGGCACCGCCTCATGCTCGAACTCTTCGCCGATGATCGTCAGCGTCGCGCCCGATGCTTTGCCGATGCCGAGCGCCAGATGGCCGGCCTTGCGGCCCATGGCGACGACGAAGTACCAGCGTTTGGTCGAGCGCGCATCTTCCATCAAGTTGCGTACCAGTTCGACGCCGACATGACGTGCCGTCTGGTAGCCGAAGGTCGGAATGTGACCGGGCAGCGGCAGATCGTTATCAATCGTCTTCGGCACGTGAACCGTGTGAATATGATGGCCGGAGCGCTCATAGACGTAGCTCGACGACAGCGCCGTGTCGTCACCGCCGATAGTGACCAGGTGAGTGACGCCGATGGCGGTCAAAGTGTCGACGACCGAGCGGATGGCCTTGTCGGATTTCGTCGGATTGTCGCGCGCCGTGCCGAGAACGGAGCCGCCGTCGAGATGAATGCGCGACACGTCTTCGATCTTCAGCGAATGGATTCTCGAAGTGTCTTCGCGGATCAGATGTTTGAAGCCTTCCTGTATGCCGACGACTTCAAAGCCTTCGTTGATGGCTTCGATGGTGGCCGCCGAGATAACTGCGTTGATGCCTGGCGCGGGGCCGCCGCCGACCAGAATAGCTAACTTGCGAGGCGCTGACATTGCCCTGATCTCCCTGTGTGTTTCCGGTGCCCTTCCAATAAAACAGTTGATTGTATGGGTGACAAGTGACAAGTGACAAGTGACAAAAGAGAGTGACAAGTGACAGGTGACAAGTGACAAGAAAGAACTGATGAGTGATGAGGGCGGAACATTGTGGTTTTCATTTCAAGTCCCTCGATCAGATGATGCGGCAGATTGCCGCTTATATCGAAAACGTCAGCGGCGGCGATGAAGCGATGCTCCGCTCGGCGGGCGTCAGCGTCCGTTCGCCATCAGCGCCGATAGCAGAAGGATTAGCCGCTCCGACGGGGCTTTCTGCGACTGAAGGCGATCACGACGGCGAGATCGATCTGCATTGGAATAGCGTCAAACGCGCCCGCAGCTACATCGTCGAGCGCAGCAGTGACCCGCCTACAGATACTTCGTGGACGCAAGTTCAGGTGGTGACCAGTTCATCGGCGACCATCAGCAATCTGACGCGCGGCGCAAAGCACTGGTTTCGCGTCGCCGCTGTCGGCTCCACTGGTCAGAGCGGCTGGAGCGACCCATCCACGAGAATCGCCCCTTGATCGCAAGCCATTGCAGAGATAAAAACACGGCGGCGGATTCAGCCAAGACAGGCACCCTTGTATCATCCGCGCGCCGCGCTCGGCTGGCTTGCCTAACACGTCGCTGAAATTGCTTCGCCCATCCGTTGATGGATTATAGGCTGAACTGATTACCCGGTATTGCGCAGGCCGGCGGCGATGCCGTTGATCGTCGCGGCGAGCGCGTAATTCAACTCGTCGCTCGTGTCGCCGCTGCGCTTGCGGCGCAACAGGTCGACCTGAATCAGGCTCATCGGATCAACGTATGGATTGCGCAAGCGAATCGAGTGCGCCAGCACCGAGTTGTTTTCAAGCAACTCGGTCTGGCCTCGGACGCGCAACACGGTCGCGTGAGTGCGCTCGAATTCTTCAACGATCATCTGAAAGACGCGCTCGCGCACCTCTGCGTCTTCGACCAAATCGGCGTACAGGCGGGCGATGGTCAGATCGGCTTTCGCCATGCCGATTTCGATGTTGCGAATCAAATCGCCGAACATCGGAAACTCTCGCATCATGGTTTCGAGCAGACGCGCCTCGCTTGCGCCGCGCGCCGCGAATCGCTCCATCGCCCATCCGACTCCGAACCATGCGGGCAGCACGTGGCGGCTCTGCATCCAGCCGAAGACCCAGGGGATGGCGCGCAGGTCTTCGATGCCGCGCCGGTCGCTGCGCCGCGCCGGGCGCGAACCGATCTTCACTTCATCAAATTCAAACACCGGCGTCGCCTGCTCGAAATAAGTCAACACGTCAACGCTTTCGGCAATCTGCTCGCGGTAAAAAGCGAAGGCGTCACGGCTCATCTCTTCCATCGCCGCTTCCCATTCGCTTTCGTCAACCGTGGTTCTGCCGGGCCGCGCCAGGGCTTCGAGCGCCGCCGCGATCATCAATTCCAGATTGCGCTCGGCCAGCACATCGTCGGAATACTTCCAGTTGAGCACTTCACCTTGTTCTGTAATCCTCAATACGCCATTGAAAGCGCCGACCGGCTGCGCGACGATGGCGCGATGCGTCGGCCCGCCGCCGCGTCCGACGGTGCCGCCTCTGCCGTGAAAGAGCCGCAGCTTGACGTTGCACTCGCGGGCGGTCGCGTGCAGGGCGCGATGCGCTTTGTAAATCTCCCAGGTGCTCGTCAACATGCCGCCGTCTTTGTTGGAGTCGGAATAGCCGAGCATGACTTCCTGATGACGATCCCAGGAATCAAGCAGCCGCGCATAATCCGTATTTGTCCACAGCGCACGGCAAATCTCCGGGCAGTTGCGCAGGTCTTCGATAGATTCAAACAGCGGCACAGGCATCAACCCCGGATCATCGCCGCTTGCCGCCACCGTTATGCCCGCAAGCTCCGCGAGCCAGGCGACCGACAAGACATCTTCAGCCGCCCGCGCGCCGCTGATGACATAACTCTGAATCGCCTGCGGCGGATAACTGCGCTTCAACGCCGCGACGCGACGCAGCGCGTCAACCAGCGCCGTAGTCTCTGCCGACGGCGCGGCGGGCAATGTAGCATTCGTCGCATTTTGAAGCTCTGCGCCGCGCGACAACTCACGGACGGCCTGCGCGTGAACCCGCGCGTGCTGGCGTATGTCGAGCGTGTGCAGGTGAAAGCCAAAGGTCTGCGCCTGGCGAATCAGCGGGTCGAGCAATTGCGCCGCCAGCCGCTCGCCTTTGTTTTCAGCGAGGCTCTGGCGCATTAAATGCAAATCGCCGCTGAACTCGCGGGCGTTCGGGTAGGCGTCACGGTGTTGCGGGTGGTCGCGTGCGTGCAGCAAGCGATGCAGGACGAAGACCAGAAAGCGGCGATAGATTTCATCTTTGGCGCGTAGCGCCGCGCTCGGATCATCCGGCGACATGCGCGCCTGATAGTCGTCCAGCGCCCGGCTCAACTCACGCGATACGGCTGCCTGCATGTCGGAAGGGCTGAGTTGACGAATCAATTCGCGCGTCGCGTTGACGTAATGATCGAGGATGACGCCGCGCGCCATCTCCAGCGCGGCGCTCGTCGCCTCAGGCGTGACGAAGGGATTGCCGTCGCGGTCGCCGCCGATCCACGAGCCGAACTCCACCATCACCGGCAGGTCGCGCGCCGTCAGGTCGATGCCGTAAGCCAGGCGCAGCGCATCGCTGATCTCGCCGTAGAGTTTCGGCAGTGTAGCGATCAATACAGACGGATAATAATCCAGGCCCATCTTGATTTCATCGCGCACCACGGGGCGGCGGCGGCGCACTTCGTCGGATTCCCACATTGCCGTGATGTCGGCGGCGATGGCTTCCTGCGCCCGCAGAGCTTCGGCGTAAGGCAACGGCAGTTGATCGAGGCGTTCGAGTTCAGCAGTGATGCGCTGGCGTTTAAACAAAGCGGTGCGGCGCGCGACTTCCGTCGGGTGCGCGGTGAAGACCGGAATGACTTTGATCTGGCGGAGGGCCGCAAGCGCTTCGTCAGCGGTCAGCCCGGCATCGCGCATGCGCGCAAAGGTGCCGCGCATGGAGCCGGGTTGCGGCGGGCGATCAAGAAGGATTTCAGCGGCGCGGCGGCGGCGCTTGCGGTGGTTGGTTTCAGCCAGGTTCGTCAACTCGAAGTAAGTGGCAAAGGCTTTGCTCAACTGGTGCGCCTGTTCGACGCTCATCTCGGCGACGAACAGGCGCGCCTGTGCCATCAACTGATAAGCATCTGCCGGATGATTGGCTTGCTGAATTTCAGGCAGCGGCTGGTCAGCGGGGCTCGCGGCCTGGGCTTTATTTTCTGCCTGCAACTCGCGGTGTTCGATGGCAAGCAATCGCAAGTGCTCGACGCGGTCAAATAAGATTTGCCCGGCCTGTTCTTTCAAGACATCACCGAGCAAGCGGCCAAGCGAGCGCACGTCGCGGCGCAGCGGCGCTTCTTTGAGCCGTGGGTCGTCGCTCATCATTTCATTGAGCCGCGCCGTTTGATCCTCGGTCGCCCAGAGGGCTTCTTTCATTGTCATGGCTCGAACCTCCGCGCAGGTCGAAGCAACAGAATCGCACAGAGCGCCCTGGATTTGCCACACCACAGATGCGCCCGGATCAACGACGACACAGATGCATATAGATGAACAACTCACGATTGGTGGTTCAGCCTACAATCGCGAAAGCCCGCCTCACGATGGCAAACGCATCGTGAAAGCGGGCTTCCAATTAAACGGCGACGATTAACCTACAGTCGCCGCCGTGTCTGTCGTTCAAGATTCAAAGTAACTAGCTGGTCTCAAGGATTCATCGGCACGACGCGGCGTCGCCGCCGTGTCTGTCATTCAAGATTCAAAGTAACTCCTGAGCGGCCTTCAGGCTGCTTCCCCGCAGGGCAAATAGGCCAGCCGTTTTACGGCTGGTTGGTGATGCAGCGATGATCTCTTAGCGCGCTTCAGCGTGCTTACCCAGTTCGGCTTTAGCCGTCAGGTTGCCAGGTGGCTAAAGCCATCGAAGGAGAAGGACGTTGAAACGCCCTGAACTGGAATCGTCGCCGCGCCAACCAGCCGTAAAACGGCTGGCCTATTTGCCCTTCGGGAAAGCCCGATAAATCGGGCTGAGTAGTGAATCATCTCACAGCAGAAAGCAAGCCAACGCTCAAGCGTGGTTTCTTGAGCGCGGCTTGGGTAGATTCGATACCTGTAGGCTCGCTGCATTTACTTGACTCTCTGCGATTCGCCTATTACAACTTCTGCCGCTTGCCCAAGTTGATAGGCTTTGAGCGCCTCATTCGCGCGGCGAATGTCGTCGGCGTACCTGCCTGTGAGCAGGCGCAGGAACATGCGATTCAAACAGCGCGAAGCGCGCACGGAAAAGATCGCATCCTGCATATCAATATGGCTGCGCTCGAAAAAGTAATGCCCCACGAGCCCGACTGTCTGCGATAGCGGCAGCAACGCGAGCAGCCACCAGTTGCGCATCACAATGGCCAGCCCTATGAGCCCATAAAAGACGATGACGCCGACAACGTGCAGCGCCAGGTTAGCCGGGTGTTGATGCTTCATCACGAAGATGTCCCAGTAATCGGTAAACGGATGCTCCGCGATGGCATCGTTGATGCGGTTGCGCTGCGACGGGCCGGCAAGCTGCGGCGTCTCAGGCAGGTTGGTAAGGTGCAATACATCGCCGAGTTTTTCCCGGCCAAGCGCCAGGCTGATTTCGCCGCGCCGCACGACCTGCTGGCCTCTGATATAAACGGCTTCGATGACGCTTTCGGAGCCGCGCTTGACCATGCGCAGGGCACCGTCAAGCACGGCGTCGCTGATTTCGACCTGCTCGCTGATCGGCGCGTGCAACTGCTCCGGGTTGATCAACACGAAGTCGGCCTTAGCGCCTTCACGAAGCACGCCCGCATCCAGACGAAACCAGCGCGCTGCTTCGCCGGTGACCCGCGCCACGGCTTGCTCGACGGGAATGAAGCCGGTCGCCACCGCCTGTTTCAACAGCGACAGCGCGCCGTCATAGTAGCCAAGGTTACGAACGTGCGCGCCGGCATCGGTGAAGCCCGGCAGCACGTAAGGTTGCTTCATCAACGCCAGGCGCTCGGCCAGCCGGTCATTCGCGCCGGTCGCTACCCATCGCAGATCAGTATCGTAACGTTCGAGCGCGTCTATGAAAAACGCCGTTGCCTCCTGCCCTCGATCACGCGCCGCATCGGCAAACGTGCGGTTTTCAAGCGCCGCATCGGGACAGCGCACGATACGCATTAACCGCAGGTCGCGGTGAAACGTTTTGCGATATCCGCTCGTCCATTCCTGACGAAATTGCTGGCGGAATCCGTCTGATTGCCAGAGCCTTTGCCGCGCCGCCGGCGTTTCGCAATCGTTCAAGCGCACGCCGCAGGCGAACTCTTCAAACAGCGGCGTCAGCGGCCCATCGGAATAGACCGTGAACGGCTCGGTGAGCGTTTGGAAGCGGACGTTGCACCTGAGCAGTCTGTTCAAGACAAAGAGCAGCGGGCCAAAGACGCGCCAAAGCCGGCGGTCGGCTACCGAATCGAGCGCCGCCAGCACGGTGATCCGCAAGGGCCGCCGAAGCAGGCCGAGGCTCAATCGCAAAATGTCGAGCAGCGAAGTCGAACGCTGCGGATTTGGCGTGACTTGAAAGACCGCATCGCGCGAACGGCAGACCTCGGCAAGCACACGGTATTCGCGCAGGTCGGCGTGTTGCGAAGGAATCGTCCGCCCGCGATGTGTGCCGCTCATCATGTGCCAGGGAACCATGTCTATGGAAACGCCGAGCATCCCCGCGTCGATTGCCCCGGCAGCGATGCGCCGCATCTCTTCAAGCTCCTGGTCGGTCGCCAGTTCTTTCAAGCTGCGTTCGAGGCCCATCACATGAGCGCGCAAGGCGCTATGGCCGAACAGCGCGGCAACGTTAGGGCCTATCGGCAACTGCTTCAGATGCGCGACGTATTCAATGGGCGTCTGCCAGGATAGCGAGGAATGAAGCCACTTTTGAATCAGCACGCGCGGCAGCGTTTCGACGCGCTCGAAGACCGTCGCCAGTTGATCTGCCGAACCAATGGCCAGCGACAAACTGCAATTGCCCATCACCACGGTCGTCACCCCATGGCGCACGGATTCAACCAGGCCGGGGGCGATTTCAAGCTCGATGTCGTAGTGCGTGTGTATGTCGACGAAGCCGGGCGCGAGCCACATCTGCGTGGCGTCAATCGTCGTGCGCGCCGCTTCGTTAAGGTTTGCCGCAATCCTTGCGATGCGCCCATCGCTGACGCCGACATCGCGCCGCACCCCAGGCGACCCCAGGCCGTCAAAGAAGAGCGCGTTTTTGATGACGAGATCGAGCATAAACCACATCGAGAGAAATGATGAATGATGAATAACGGGAGGAAACGGATGTGGGATTGTTTCTTAATAATCCGGCGCAACGCGCCGACGCTTCCTTTCCCTCTGTAGTTCATCATCCATCATTTATCATTCATCATTTCCCGTTATCTGTAGCTTCTTCTGCGCCGGCCACGCATCAACCAGGCGATGATGAAACCGATGATTAAACCGCCGACGCCAGCGCCGATGGCGGCTTTCTTGACGTAGCCTTTGAGGGTCGCGGTTACCGGATTGTCGAGCAGGCTGGTGCCGATGTGCAGGTTGAGAATTTTCCATTTGCCGTTGTCTTTGTAAACCGTCGCCGTCCAGCGGCTGGTCATCGTACGCACATCGCCATCAGTAAAGGTGAAGGTGTCGGTCGAGGTGCCATGACTGAGTCCAATCTGGTCGCCGACGAATTCCGTCAGCGCGTCGGCTTCGGGCTTGAAGGCGATGCCTTTGAGTTGGGCGTTGCTGCCTTTCAGCAAGCCTTCATAATAAGCTTTGAAGTCATCGAGGTTGGTGAAGAGTTTCTGATCAACGGTGGTGATCGATAACTTATCGTAAAAAAGCGGGCGCAGGGCGTCGAAGTTGCCCGTGTTCATGGCGTCGGTCGCGGTGCGCAGCATGGCGCGCAATTCATTGTGATCGGCTTCGCGATCTTCGGCCAGCGCCAGGGATGCGAGCGACAGCGTGATCAAACAAAACAACAGGAGCCTGAGGCATAAGGTCATCGGTCTTCTCCTCGAACCAGATTGGCGCGACAAGCGCGGCGAGACTGCTGAAATGCACACTGAGATTATCAATTTCCGCGTGCTTGTCAAAGCCGGGAATTCGACCGCCAGGCGGAGAGCTACAGGAAGCCGGGGCAGGCCCGCCCTGCCCTCAACATGATCGTCGCCACCAATCGCCTTTTTAGCGACGATGATCGTTTGTTGATCTTCAGCAGCAGTTCGCCCGATCTTGTTCAACCGGATAGCAATGGTTTGCAAGATGTCTTCGTGCGCGATCTGATGACCATGCGCACACGCCTCATCAGCCTCAATCAAACCGGCGGCGACCGTGCCAATGGAGCGCGCCTGGGCGCATGTCGCTGGCGCTTTCTATTGACAAAACCACCACTTAACTATAGGATCAAGGGGAACTGAGCGTGGCTCACTCTCTTCTTCAGCTTCTCTGGAATGATCCAGTCCATCTGAATCCAACAGCTCATTAAGCCAAGCGCAAAATGCCTGACGGGCTTTTGGCTTTACCGAAAGGGCTGCAATTCATGTCTGTTAAATTATTTGTTGGCAATCTCTCAAACGATACCTCCGGCGATGAGCTTCAGACCCTCTTCAGCGAAGTGGGCGTCGTGGAATCATGTCAGTTAATCACCGACCGCGATACCGGGCGCTCGAAGGGCTTCGCTTTTATCGAGATGGGTTCGCTCGAAGCGGCTGACACCGCCAAAGAAAAACTCAACGGACAAATCCTCCACGGACAAGCGCTCAAAGTTAACGACGCCAAGCCGAAAAACGAGTTCAAAAACAGCGCCGGCTATGGCGGCCCGCGCCGGCCTTAAGCGAAATCCAGAATCGAGCGGCTATGAAATGCGCTGAATATAGGTTGCTCGCCTCTGCTGATCTGGATCGGCAACTCTCCCGAAGTGAAGCGGTGAATTACCACGCCCATGTTGCCGCCTGCCGCCCTTGTAGCAGCCATCTGGCTGGATTACGGCAGGTGTCGCTGATGCTGCAAAGCCTGCGGCAGCCGAACGCTTCACCGGACTTGCGCCGTTATCTAAGCGCCGCGCTTGCCGCTCAATGATTCGCCGTCAGGCGCACACCTCGATGCGGGTAGAGGCGTGCGGCATTTGTTAATGACAGATAAGCGGTGAAGACCGCATCGACAGAGATAATGATGATGCTTGAGCCATTTGAGACAACCCAATTTGATCTCGTCAAGGGCGATAAAGTACACATCGCCGGCCACCGTTTCGGGCACAACCAGGAGGGCGAACTTGACGTGTGGATCGAGAGCAACAATAAAGGCAAACGCTTCGTCAGCCAACTCAAGGTTCAAGGAGCAGCCCGGCCCGTCCGCACCGAGGTTTACACGACGGCTTGCTATATCCTGCGCGAGAAGGCAACCGGGCGATACTACTTTCTCGACCAGAACGCCTGTGGGTTCTGGTTGCATAGCGATGCCTTCTTCGGGGCGAAAAATTTCGTTGGCAACGAATCTGCAAGCATACAGAACTGGCTGACTTTAGCAATTCCGTTTGATGATCAATCGGCGGCATCAAACTGAGACAGATCAACAGGCAATGATCGGGTGTCTACAATCCTTGCGCGCCTTCGAGAATCCGCGACACGACCGCAACCATCTAACCGGGGAGGGAGATTCAGATGAGACTGATTGTCGGCAGCAAAATCGTTTATCCTGCTCAAGGGCCATGCCGCATTGGCGAGCTTGTCCAGCGAGTGATTGATGGCCAGCCGTTGATGTTTTATCAACTGATCGTTCTTAGTGAGGGCGGCGGCAGCTTGTTCGTCCCGGTTGATAAAGTCGCCGCCATCGGCATACGGCTACTCTTAGAGAAATCTGAGATTCCCAAGCTGCTGGATCATTTAATGAAGTCGACCAAAACCGCCGATGGCTGGAAGCAACGCACCATGAACAACGTGAAGCTGTTCGCTTCGGGCTCGGCCTTCGACCTGGCGGAGATCGTTGAATCGCTGACCGGGTTGAGCGATACCAAGGCGTTGTCGTTTAGCGAACAGAAGTCGCTGGAGAGGGCGAAAAGCCTGTTGATTTGCGAAATCGCCGAAGTGACGGGAGAGACCAGAGAAACCGTGAAAGCGCAACTGAGCGAAGCGCTCAAGGCGCGGCCAAGAGATCCGCAAAGCGCCGCGACGACCAGGAGAGGTCTGGCGCGCACCGGCAAATCATCGGCGCGCGACCGTTCAGCGGCTGAGGCAATAGAGGAGCGCCGCGAGCCGCTGCAAGAGCAAGCCTTGAGCATTGCCGTCTAGCCCGATCACGCGCGCGTCGCTGAGTAAATCATGAACTGGCAGATCGCATGGTAGGAAGTATGATTACCAAATTGGTAGACATTAATGATGCCGGAGAACGCCTCGCGGCTGGCGAGCAGCCCTACGCCTTTGAGATGAGCGACCGTATGCTGATGGTTGGGCCTGCCTGCGGATATGGGACGGAATATCTCAAGCACCTCAGGACAGAAGGCCGCTACGCCGAAAGCATCGAAGAGGCCACCCGCCATGCTGACCAGAGAGGCGCGACGGTTACCGGAATATGGTTCGTAAAAGGCTAAGTGGCCGCTGGTGAAGTGATGAGGAGAAGAGTATGCAGGAGCACCGATGGACAATCGAGTGTGCCAGATGCGGAGCGACAAAGCTGGAATTGATTACCGGGGATGAGGCCAAGGGCATGACGGAAGAAACGCGCCCCATCTATAGAGACTGCGAGCGCTGCCAGCGAACAACCGCCTGGATCAAAGTAAAGCACAAGCTGGCTCTGGCCGAAGAGCAGACGCCAATCCAAAGCTTATGAGGTCATCATATGCTCGTACCAAGAGTGATTACCCGAACGGCGCGCGGCGAGCGCGGCATGGATATTTTCTCCAGCCTGCTGGCTGAAAACATCATCTGCATCAGCGGGCCGATTGATGATGATTTGGCAAACCTGATCGTCGCCCAGATTCTCTTTCTTGAAGGCGAAGACCCGGATAGAGACATATCGCTCTACATCAATTCGCCGGGCGGCTCGGTGACCGCCGCAATGGCCATTTACGATGCGATGCAATACGTCATGCCGGACATCTGCACGATCTGTCTGGGCCAGGCGGCGAGCACCAGCGCGATGCTGGTGGCGGCAGGGACTCCGGGAAAGCGTTTTGCGCTGCCCAATGCGCGGCTGCTCATCACGCAGCCTTCTTTAGATCAACTCGGCGGCCAGGCCAGCGACATTGAAATTCACGCGCGCGAGATTCTCCGCCTGCGGTCGCTGATCAGCAGCATACTGGCAAAGCACACACACCAGAGCTACGCCCGCATTGAGCGCGACATCGAGCGCGTGATGTTCCTTAACGCTACGCAAGCTCTCGACTATGGATTGATCGATGTCATCCAGCGATCACGAGTGGACGGCGACGCCAGTCCGCTTGAAGTCACGGCGGCGCTGGCGGTCGCTTGATCGTTAGCCGTGCGCTGGTCGATTTTTCGCGCGCCGCTCTGAAAGCATAAATCGCTCAACTGGTATTGCGCCGCTCGCCTGCTTGCGCTCTTTCGTTATGCGCCATATAATTTCGCCGCTTTTGCCGCAGAGGTGAGCAATGAATCGAGGGCTGGCGCAGACCTGCGAAACGTCTCTGCTCGACGACCAGAAGACGCTTCGCAAGCTTGATCTGAACTACCGCAAAAACAAAACCCAGGACAACACCTCGGCGATGGATCAACTGGCCCGCGAGTTTTGTTACCTGGATTGCAAAGACGATTACTGGAACCCGCCACGGTTTTCTCTGCTCTACGGCACGCCGCTGTGGGACGGAGCGAGCGACGCGCAGCGCATCAAGCTCAATCAGCTTTACTGGGTGGCTTACTATTCGCAAATCGTCTCGGCGGAAATCGCCACCATCTTTTTCAATCAGACGAGCGCCGCCGGGCTTTATGCCATCGAAGACTTTCGCCTTGTCTGCGATACGCTCGATCTGGAATCGGCGCAGGAACGCGCCCACATCAACGCTTTCAAGAAGGTCGGCGAAGATTTCGAGCAGGCGGTCTTCGGCGAGCGCCTCTTCACTTACAGTATGCGCGGGCCCTTCGTCGAGACCATGATTCATCACCAGACCAGCCGCGTGAAACGCTTCTGGCGCTGGCTACAACTGCACGCTTATGCCAGCCTGTCCGCGAACAACGCCTTCATCGGCTGCCAGTACTTCACCGTGCGCGGCGTGCGCACGCTCAACGGCAAATTGATTCAGCATCAACTCAGCCAGTTCTACTCGAAGAACGCCAATAAAGAGGCCGCGCCGATCCCCTCGCGCATCAGCTATTGCCACTTTCTCGACGAATCGTTTCACTTCAACAGTTCGACGATCATCTCGCACGATGTCTTGCGCTCGCTGCCGCCGCCGACGCGCTTCGAACGCTGGGTAGCGAATCTTACATTGCACGGGACGCAGAAAGATCACTTCCATTTTTCGACGGCCATCAACGGGCTCTTCTGGTACGACCCGGCGCTCTTTCCGAAGGTCTACAAAATCCTGCGCTCGCCGATCTTCGACATGAGCCGCGAACAAGCCAAGGCCATGATGTGGGATTGCTTTGCAAGCGAGAGCGAAGGCATGCACGAGAGCGCCCGCAGCCGTGAGATCGCTATGAACTCTTACAAAGAATACCTGGCCGGCATCGCCTACGTTGACGGCACGAACAAAGAGATGGCCGAGATGGCGCGCAACTCCGTCGCCCGCCATCTAGAGACCAATCGCCGCGAGTTGAAAAAATTCTTCCTGCGATTAGAGTCCCAATGAGTTCGCCTACGGACGAGCACCGCATCAGTTTCTCGCACGCTACCCATGCGCCGGTGAGTTTGCAACGCGGCGCTCTGCTCTCTGAACACCTGAGCATCGAGAATTCACCCTTGCTCTTCGGCTGTCGCACAGGGATTTGCGGAACCTGTTTGATTGAAGTCGAAGAAGCAGCGAACGGCGAACTCGGCGAGCCGGCGGCTGACGAGCTGGAGTTGCTGGAGATCATCGCGCCGGAAAATCAACGGGCGCGGCTCGCCTGTCAGGTCGCGCTCTCAGCCGACATCCGCATTCGCTACATCGGGCCTGTGTGACATGGACTACAAAAGCTTCTGGTATGCCCTGGCTGATTCCCGTGACCTGCGACGCGACACGGTGATCGGCGCGCGCTTGCTAGGCCAGTCTTTTGCGCTGTTTCGCGATGAGGCGGGCAAGGCCGTAGCGATAGAAGATCGCTGCCTGCATCGCGCCGCGCCGCTTTCGAAAGGCCACGCCCGCAACGGTCGCTTGCAATGCGCTTATCACGGCTGGACATATACGGGCGCGGGCTGCGTCATTCACGTGCCCTCGGAAGGGCCGAACGGTTTGAATCGCCCGATGCGTTGCGCGCCGACGTTTGCGACTCTGGAAATCGACGATTATGTTTACGTACGCTTGAATGAGGCGGCGGCAGAGGATTTGCCGCCGTTTCGCATCCCGCATTATCGAGAGCCCGGCTGGGCGGCGATTCGTCTGAAAAATTACTTTGGCAACAACGTGACCAACTGTGTCGAAAACTTCGTCGACATTCCGCACACCGCCTTCGTGCATCCGCGAATTTTTCGCGTCACCCGAAACGAGCGCTTCACGGCGCAGGTCGCGCGCCGCAACGGTTCTGTCCTGGCCGAGTATCGCCACGAGCGCGCCAATTTCGGCATTTTTTCGTGGTTTTTGAACCCGCGCCGCCGCGAGATTCGTCACACCGATGCGTTTCACATGCCGAATGTGACGAGCGTCGATTATGACTTTGGCCCGCGACGACGCTTCATCATCACATCGCAATCGATTCCGCTCGCCGATGACCAGACGCTGGTGTTTACGGATTTGACGTACAACTATGGCGCGTGGAATAAACTCGCGCGGCCAATTATCCGCCGGCAGGCGCAGACGATCATCAATCAGGACATTGAAATTTTGCGCCATCAGATGATGACCATCAAACAGCACGGCGCACAGTTCAGCAACACCGCCGCCGATGTGATTCACGTGATGATCGAGACGATACGCGACGAACTGGCGGCTGGGCGCGACCCGCGACGGTTGCCTGACAAAACGCACGAAATCGAATTCTGGGTTTGAAGATGGGTAAGCCACAGAGGCACAGAGACACAGAGCGAAAATACTCAAGAAAAACTCTGTGTCTCTGTGCCTCTGTGGCAATCTTTTTCGCGCCTCGCGGTGTGAGGATCCTGCGATGATCGTATTCATCACCTTCTGGCTGCTGGCGATCATGACGTTCGCGCTGGCGTCGTCGCGGCGCGCGGCGCTGGCGCGGACGGCGGCAGAATGGGCGCTCGATGCAGCAGGTCTGCTGGTGCAGGGGGCGCTGGTGCCGGCGCTGCAAATCACCCTCGCGTATGGAGTGATGAGCGTCGTCGCGCCGTCAGCAAAAGGGCAGTTCGGGATGTCGCCGCTGCCGGCATTTCTGCTGAACTTCGTCGCCGTAGATTATCTTTACTACTGGAATCATCGCCTGCTGCATACGCAAAGATTCTGGAACATCCATGCCGTGCATCACACGGCGCGGCAGGCCGATGTATTCATCACCTCGCGCAACACATTGTGGACGCCCTTGCTGATCGTCTACGTCTGGGCCAACGGCGCGCTGGTTTATTTGCTCAAAGACCCCGCGCCGTTTCTGCTGGCCGTGGCGTTGACGGCCAGCCTCGATTTGTGGCGGCACACCCGGTTTTTTGTCGCGCCCGGCACGCGGCTGCACCGCGCCGCGTCGCTCCTGCTCATCACGCCGAATGAACACCTCTGGCATCACAGCAGCGCCCGTCCGACGTGCAATTTCGGCGCGAACCTTTCACTGTGGGATAGATTACACAGCACATTTTATAGCCCGGCGCACCGGCCCGACCGTCTCGGCGTTGCCGTGCGGCTCAGCCTGTTTCGCCGCCTGCTCTTCCCCTTTGCCGCCCGTCAGGAGCCATCAAAATGACGATGATGGGCCGCCTCATTTCGTTTTATCCGGCGTTGCTCCTGAGCCTCGCCGCCGGCCTGGCCATATGGTTTGTCTATCGCCCATCGCCGATTCAACCGCTGGCGCTGGTCTTCGTCATCTACCTGCTGCCGCCGCTGACCTTGCGCCTGCACAATCGCATCTGGCCGCTCGGCGATGGACTGATAAACCTTGCAGACCCGAACTATTCAGCATGGTGGGGCGCGCATCAGATTCAATTGCTGTTCATCGCGCTGCCGCAATTGGAAGCGATTCTGAGATTGATTCCCGGAATTTACAGTGCCTGGTTGAGATTATGGGGAAGTAAGATCGGTCACAAAATTTACTGGACGCCCAACATTGAGATCACCGACCGCAGCATGATCGAAGTCGGTGATCGCGTCGTCTTCGGCCACAAGTGCAAACTGCTCGGTCACGCCATCAAACCGAAAAGCCATGCGCCCAGACTTTACCTTCGCAAGATCAAGATCGGCAGCGATGTCTTCATCGGCGCGGGCAGCCGCATCGGCCCCGGCGCGGTGATCAAAGACGGCGTTTACCTTCCCATTCTCACAGATGTCTACGTCAACCAGGTCGTTGACACCGACCGCGCCAAACGCGCCGCAGGGGCCGAGCCATGATCCAATTGCTCGGTCGCGCCTTGCCTGTGGTCTTGCGCCGCTCGTATGCGCGGCTGGTCGAGCAGTTGCAAAATCCCGCCATCGCGCAGCAATCGTTGCTTAACCAGCTATTGCGCGACCTCGCCGCAACCGAGTATGGCCGCGCCCATGCAATTAAAAGTAGCGATGATTACGAAACGTTTGCCGAGCGGCTGCCGCTGGTTGGTTACGACGACATCCGCGAATGGATCGACCGGCAGCGGCAGACCGAGCGCCAGGTCATGGTCGCCGAGCCGGTCTTGTTTTATGAACTGACTTCAGGCAGCAATGGCGCGGCGAAGCCGATTCCTTACACGCGGTCGTTGAAAGAATCGTTCAATCGAATGTTCGCCGTGTGGCTCTACGATCTGCTGGCGCGCGGGCCGCGCTTTGAAACCGGCAAGCTGTTCATCAGCATCTCGCCGGCCTTTCAGCATAATCAAAAAACCGAGCGTGGCGTCCGTGTCGGGCTCGATGAGGATGCAGATTATTTGAACTGGTGGATGCGCCGCCTGCTCAAGCGATTCTTCGTCGTGCCGCCGGCGATCAAACGTTTGCGCGATGCCACAGATTTCAAGCACGCGCTCGCCGTGCTGCTTTTGGCCGAAGCGCGGCTCGAAGCGATTTCCATCTGGAATCCTTCGCTGCTCGAAGCGTTGCTCGATTTCATTGAAGTCAACCGCGATGCGCTGCTTACTGACCTGCAACAGGGCAGCACGCGGCGCGGCGGCTACGCCTTCAAATTCAAGCGCGCCTCGCCTGAGCGGTTGTCCTTACTCAACGAAACAACGATTGCCTGGCGGCGCGTCTGGCCGCATCTCAAATTGATTTCATGCTGGCGGGATGCACATGCGCGCGCCGCAGCAGAACGAATCAGCGAGCGTTTCCCTGACCTCTTCATTCAAGGCAAAGGCTTGCTGGCAACCGAAGCGCCAATGACTTTGCCGCTCATCGCCGCCCGTGGCTCGGTGCCGCTTGCGGGCGAAGTCTTTTACGAATTCATTGACGAGGCGGGCAAATTGTCACGCCTTCACGAACTCGAAGCCGGGCGCGAATATGAAATCGTTGTGACGCCGCGCGGCGGACTGGTGCGCTACCGAATCGGCGACCGCGTCCGCGCAACTCACTTTTATCAATCAACCGCGTGTCTCGAATTCATCGGGCGAAGCGACCGTGTATGCGATCTGGTCGGCGAAAAGCTGAACGAAGCGTTCGTACAATCGCGCCTGTCGCAATTGCTGGATTCGTCGAGTCGCTTTCAAACGGTGTTGCCGGTGATGGCGGCGGGCGAGCCGAGTTATTACCTGCTGGTGATGAATGAAGTGGCAGGCGATGTGAAGGCGTTGGCAAAAAGGCTGGACGAAGCGTTTTGTGAGGCTCATCACTATCAACTGGCGCGACGGCTCGGCCAGCTTGCGCCCCTGCGAGTGTGCATCGCGCCCGCCGCCCGCGATGCGTATTCCGATTACTTCGTCGGCAAAGGCATGAAGTGGGGCGACATCAAAGATCAGTTCTTGATCTGCGACCTCGAAGACGCGGCGCAACTGCTTGCCAGGCTCAAGGTTTCAGCCGCGCACTGCGGCGCACTCGATGGCTGAATAAGGACGAAAGGCGTTGCTGCCTTCAAGCGCATCAAGAATCGCTTCGGCAAACGCCGTCGAGCGAATCAATGACTTGAGCATCTCCAGTTTTTTCGCGGTTGCTCGTTCACAGTCGAGTTCTGCGAAGGCCCTCTCGCGCTGCGCTCTCGATAAGTGACCTTTAACGCGCTCGATCTGTGCGACGACGGCCTGCGGGCCGACCTGCACCAGCAGCAACAATCGTCTCAGCGCCTCGATGATCGCCGTCTGTTGATTCGCGGTTGGCGGTTGCTCGTTGAGCAGAATGACGCCGCTCGCGTGATGCCGCGCTTCATCCTTGATGATTTTTTCGAAGGTCGCTCGCAGGTCGCCGTCCAGACAATCACGCATCAGCGCGCGATAGTGATGGATGCCCCAGCCTTCCAACACCACCTGTACGATGCAAGTCAACGCCGGCTTGTCGGCGCTTTGCAATATCTCATCGAGCAATCTGATGAATGCATGATCGAGATACTCGGCGACCGATTCGTTTGCCGCATAGTTGGCAATCCAACTGAAATGCACCGCCTCGTCGGCGGCAAACAGGCTGTAGAGCATGCGCTCCTGTGCGCTCTCGGCAAGCAAGGTCATCTTGGCGGCGAAATACATGCCGCTCTTTTCGATGAAGTAGCTCTCCGCAAGCACGTCGCGGCTACAACCTGCAAGAATGCTCGCCTGTTCTTCGGCGCGCGCTTCACGGAAGCTCGCCATACGGTCGAGTCCGAAATGCGCCGCCGGCCAGTAGCTGTCGAGCGTGTTGGTATTTGATGGCTGATCGGCAGCGCGGCTCTTCAAAGCCGAGTGTAGCACTGCATACAAATCATGACCGTCGCGCAAGTCGACAGTATCGAGCGGTGTTTCAATCTGAATAATCGCCGGCGGCTTCAAACCCATAACGCCTCGTTCATCAAGCGGGCTTGCTCGAAAAGAGCTTATTGAAAACCTTTCTGAGAACCGCGAGGTGTAAACCTTCGGGCAGCATGCGGCTGACCGCATAGCTGGCTTTCGCATCTTTACCGCAACGCACGCGCAGCGGCATCTTTTTGGCCGACGCCAGTTTCATTACGGCGTCAACCACCGGATCAACAGGATTGCCCGGCCCGGTGTCGCGCGCCTTGCGGTAACGTCTGAAGGCAGCGGACTGCGAAGCGTATGCCGATGACGGGTCGAGGCTTTTTTCGCCGTAAACGATATTGCGGTGAAAGCCCGTGCGGAACCCGCCCGGCTCGACAATCGCCACCTGCACGCCGTGCGGGCGCAGTTCGTAATAAAGCGATTCCGACAAGCCTTCGACGGCGAACTTGCTGGCCGCGTAGAGCGATGACATCGGCATGCCCATATAGCCAAGCAAGGATGAAACATTGATGATGCGCCCGCCCGCGCGTCGCAGATGCGGCAGCAGTTGCCGCGTCAGCAGCGCCAGGCCAAAAAAGTTGACTTCCATTTGCTCGCGAATCTCGGTCTCGGACAGATCTTCGAGCGCGCCAATCACCCCGAAGCCGGCGTTGTTCACCAGGCAATCCAGGCGTCCATCAAAACGGTCTTCAATGAACCGCGCGACGGCGTCGCGGTCGGCTTCGTCCGTCACGTCAAGGTTGATGATGAACAGACGATCTGCGGCGTTTGCCGCTTCATCTTTGAATAGCTCTCGACGACTTTCGGCATGGCGCATCGTTGCCAGCACTGTGCAACCGGCATTCAGGAATCGCGGCACCAGATGGCGTCCGAAGCCCGTAGAGGTTCCCGTAATCAGCACCGTTTTGTTCATCAATAGTTGCGGTCGCTTTCTTTTGGCGTTGCCGATAGCCCGCGCGAAAGCCGCCTGAGCGGCTTGAGTACGCCATCTTTGAAGATCACTTTGAGCGCGAAGCGCAGCGGCATCCACAACGTCATGCGAGCAATGCAGGCAAGCTCGCACCCTTGCCGCCAGCGCGGATTGCGCTGTTGGAAAAAAGCGATGCGCGGGTTCGTTTCAAGCAGCCGGGCTGGAATCGGCGCGACGGCTGACTTCAGGCGATAGGCTTCGCCCGGCGTTTCGATCAGGCCCGTCGCCGCGTGATAAGCCTCCTGGTAAAGCGCCGTGTAGAATGCCTCCATCAATCGCCCGATGCGCGCCGGCATTGATCTCTCATAACGCGGATAATGCTCGGCAAAATTGTTAGCCATCATTAAGTAAGTTTTATAACCTTTGGAGATCAGCAGCCAGTAGAGCGGCTCGGCGGGCGCTCGAAGTTTTTCGCCGAACAGGTAAACCAGGAAGGCTCTGCCGAGCGCGCGGCTGCCCCAATACGGTTTGTCGAGCACGGTGTCGCCGCTGAAAACGCCGCGAGCGCGGCGGCCTTCGACTTCGACGCGCACGGTGACGAGTGTTGAAAAACCTTGAATGACAAGGCTCGCGTCCTGCAACAAAATCACCGCGTCTTTCCTGGCAAGGTCGGCGAAAAATTCGGCTTCGTTGATCCCATCATAGTAAGCCTGCATCAGCACCAGCATCCGCGCGCGGTCTGCGGGCGTCAACTGATTGACGGCGACGGTTGTCGCTCTCAAAGCTGAGTGGGGTGTTATGAAGAGTTTTTGATGATTCATTGGATGTCGCGTTTGCAATTGCTTCTTTCAACGCAGAGGACGCAGAGGATATGCAGAGGCAATCTCAGATGCGCGCTATTTTATCGTGAAACGAACGATTTGATAATGTGTTTTTCATTGACCTTCTCTCCTTCATCCGGCAAACCCCATGCAATAGTCGGCTGATGCTCGACGTGGCGGATGAATTCGATGATCGCCGCATCGGCCTTGATCGGCGTGCGCAGGTTAAAACGAATCGTTTCGAATATTCGCGTATCGCCTTTCGCAAAGTAAGCGCCGACCAGCCGCGTCAACCACAGCAGCAGGCGGCTAATAACTTTACCGATTAGCCCGCGCCGCCGGCGCGTAAGCAGTATCGTTTGCCCTTCGGAACCTCCATCTTTAGTTGGCCGCAATGCGAAGATGATATGAAAGTGCAGGGCGTCCGGGCCAATCGTCACCGTCCCCGTGCTGCCGTACCAGTAGCACATCACGTAGGTCAGCGCTTCGCTGTAAAACCGGCGCACCAGGCGGGTGAACCACGAGCGCGGTTCCACCTTCGTGATGTTTTGAAAGAGAATCGTCTGCGCGCTCAGCGTTCTCGGCTCAAGCTGCAAGTTCACCGGCAGGCGGTGAACCGAGTTGAAGTGCTGCGCGTCGATGGCATTGATCATCATGACGTTCGGATGACAGCGCTTCGTGAAGCGATTCGCCAATTTGTAATCGACTTCGCAATCTTCAAGCTCCGGTACACAGGGCAAGCGGGCGGGCACCGAGCGGCCAGCCCATATCCAGATGAGGCCATAGGCTTCGGCGACCGGAAAACTCGTCAGGCGCGGCACCAGAACAGCTTGCGGCTGGCAGGGGATCTCGATACAGCGGCCTTCGCCGTCGTACTTCCAGTAATGAAACAGGCAGCGAATGGCGTTGCCTTCGACTTTGCCTTCGGCCAGATGCGCGCCCATGTGCGGGCAGTAAGCGTCGAGCGCGACGAGGCGGCCATCGTCGCCGCGATAGACGACCATCTCGCGGCCCAGAAAGTTGAGCGCTCGCGCCTGAGCGCGCCGCAACTGGCCGGCGCGCATCGCCCAGTACCACCCTTCGGTGATGCGTTCAGCATTGTTGAAGATTGTGGTTTCCGTAAGCAACCCCATGGTTTATCCGCCGCCAGCCAATCAGCTACGAAGGATGCGCAGCGATTATAGAGGCCAGCCTCGCGCATCTCAACCGCAGCCACGCTTGACCATCGTACAGGCGAAGGCTACGCTGACTGGGACGCTGTTGCGGAAGTCAGAGGAGAATGGAAATATGAAGAAGATTACTTTTATTATCACGGTGGCTTTATGCCTGTCGTTCGCCTTGAAGGTGAGCCCTGCAAATGCGCAAACCAGGAAAGACCCGTGCGCCAACGCGCAGACCCAGGTTGACATGAATGAATGCCAGGGCCGCGAGTACAAGAAAGCCGACGCCGCGCTGAATGCGGTTTACAAGCAATTGATGGCAAAGACCCAGGATGATGCAGGCGAACTGGCGGCGCTCAAGGCGGCGCAACAGGCGTGGATCAAGTTTCGCGATGCCGATTGCGAATTCGAGAGTTACGAAAATAAAGGCGGCACCATCTATCCGCTGGTCTACAGCGGTTGCCTGACAACGCTCACACAGGAGCGCACTAAACAATTGCGCCAGTTGCTCAACGACCGCTCACGCTGATGCGACTACAGGGCCGTGTGGCCTTACTCGAACTGGCGTTTGAAATCGAGGAACTGCTGTTGTAGCTCGGCGAGTTGCTGGCGCAAGCCGTCAACTTCGCTTTCGAGCTTCGCGAGGCGTTCGTTTTCGGCGCGCACTTCAAGCACGGCGGCTTCGGCGCGCGGCGCAGCCGGCGGTTCTTCGACGTGAACTTCGCCGGCAAGCAGATGGGCGTAGCGTGATTCTTTGGTACCCGGCTGGCGCGGCAGCCTGACGACCAGCGGCGGCTCGGCAGTGATCAACGATTCGAGGGTCATCTCGACTTCGGCGAGTTCGCCGAATTCATACATGCGGCCTGTGCGGCCTTTGATTTCGCCGACGGTTTGCGGGCCGCGCAACATCAGCGCCGCCAGCACGGCGGTCTCCTGCTCGGCCAGATTGAACTTCTCCGACAGACGATGCTCGTATTTCGGCACGCGCGCGCCCGCCGCACTTACCAGCCAGATGAGTTGTTTTTCGCGCAAGGATTCGAGCGCCCGGGCAACCGTCCGCTCATCATAAGCGACCACCGGCTCGCGCCCCGTCAGTTGATTGCAGGCATTGATGAGGGCGTTCAGCGTCAGCGGATAGTATTCCGGCGTGGCCATCTGTTTTTCAACCAGCGAGCCGACGACTCGCACTTCAATCGCATTTATCAAAGCATCCATATAAACCCTTAGTAATGGGAATTATGTTTTATAGACCAAGCTCTATGTGGTCATCAGGAATGATTGAAAATGTCCGCTCGACACCATCGCCCAACAGCAGTTCTTCGTAAGCCTTCACTGCGAGGCGGCGAATCGTATCTCCCGCTTCATCAATAGAGGCGCAAGAAAATTCTTCTGCCCCATACTCCTGCGAAATCATGATTACTCTTGGCATGATTCAACGAAGGCGTCCTTTCTTGATATAGAGCTACAAACCATCAGTTATTGCGGCGCAGCCGGCCCCAAAAATCGCTGGTGATGTAATCCGGGTCGACGCCTTCGTAGCGCGCTTCCAAGTCTGCTTCGACCAGCACATGGCCTTGCAGCCAAAGGTTGGCGCTGAAAGCGTCGCCGATTTCGAGTTGGCCGCGCAGGGCGCAATGATTGACGATCACTTCCAGACGGATGACGCCGGCATCGACATGAACCCAGAACAACTCGGCACCGGTCGCCGGGTTGCGCAGGCTGCGCCACGCCAGCACGCGCCCATTGATCACGTAATCGTTCTCGCAAGCCTGCTCGGCCAGATCCTCAATCTCTGCCGCATTCAGGAAGCGCATGGGATAATTCTTCACGGCCAATGAATTCGGGTAAGGCGTGACGCAGGCGCTGTAGGCCAGCCCGGCAATCGCCACGTGCAGGTGCGCGGCACGCCATTCGATTGCCGGAATCTCAGTCAGGTTCTGTAATTCAAAGATGATGTTGGGGCCGCCATACAGCGTGCCTTCGATGACCGCTTCGCCATCCTCATCGTACTCGATCAACTCCCAGGGGACGAGGGCTTGCGGGTAGCGGCTGCGAAATGCCGGGCGGCAATCGGCAAAGTATGATTCATCACTTTGTTCGAAGAGCACGGCCCAGACTTCGAGGCCGTCGCCGAGTTTCCAGCAGCGCCCGTGGAGCGTCGCCTTGCCGCGCGAGGCTCGCGAGCGCAAGCCGGCTGCATCAACATATTCGATGAGCGAATTGTAAGACGATTCGTCGGTCACCTGCACGCCGACCGACGCGAACAGTTCCGTCATCACCGAAGATTCGTCGGCATCCGGCTGGCTCGTTTGATCCTTCGAAGGCTGAGACATGGGCAGTTGTCAGTTATCCGTTGTCCGTTGTCCGTTGTCCGTTCTCAGAAGGTTGTTCCAACTAAAAACTGAGAACGGACAACGGATACCTATTTCTTGGTTTCTTCGCCGATTTCTGCATTCAGCGTATACTCGTGCCCGTCGCGCAGGATTTGCAGCGCAATCTTGGCACCCAGCGATTTGCTGGCGATGATGCGATTGAACTGCACATAAGAGGTGATGGGCTGGCGATCAACCGCCGTGATCAAATCGTCTTTGCGCAAACCGGCGCGCGCTGCGGGCGTACCGCGCGTGACGCCAATCACCAGCACGCCGCGCGTTTCGGCTGGCAATTTCATCAGGCCGCGAATGTCATTGTCAATGTCGCGCGTCTTGAGTTCGCCGAGAGAGCCGCGCGTGACGCGCCCGCGCTCGATCAGTTGCGGCAAGATCGACTTCAGCGTGTTGATCGGGATCGAGAAGCTCAGCCCCTGCGTGCGTTCGAGCACCAGCGTGTTGATGCCGACGACGCGGCCCTGTGCGTTGACCAGCGGCCCGCCGGAATTGCCTGGGTTGATGGCGGCATCGGTTTGCAGAAAATCGTCGAACTGGCCGCCAAATCCCGTGCGTCCTTTGGCGCTGAGGATGCCGAGCGTCACCGTGTGATCAAGGCCCAGCGGGTTGCCGATGGCGATGACCCATTCGCCGACGCGCAGGTTGTCGCTGTCGCCGAGGTCGGCTACCGGCAGCGGCTGGCCGGTAGACTGGATTTCGAGAACCGCGATATCGGTCTCCTTGTCATAGCCTTTGATCGAAGCGGGAAACTGCCGTCCGTCGTGCAGGGTCACAGTAACATTCGTCACAAGTTTCGTCTGCGCCGTATCCTGGGTTTCCAGGGCTGTCGTGCGCCGCCCTTCGGCAGCGTTGATGAGATGAAAGTTGGTGGCGATCAAGCCTTTCGCATCGATGATGAAGCCGCTGCCGATGTTTTCACCGCCTTCAGCCAGCGAGCGCACATTGACGACCACGTCATTGACGCGCTCGGCAATGCCGGTCACGTCGAGCACCAGCATCTTGCCGGGCGTGTCGGTCGGCGTCGCCGGGCGCGGTGCGGGCACGGCGGCAGAGGTCTTCTCTTGCAGGGCGCGGTTCGCCGCCGGCGCGGCCAGCGACGTGGCGATCAGCGTAAGGGCAACGGAAATGGCACGAAAAATTCTTATCATGATTCTGTCCTGAACGAATCTTTTTTGTCTGTCGCATCGGCGGCAGGCGCGCGCGACCGCAGGCCGCGAATATTGTGCGCCGGGCCATAATGCGGGCGCTGTCCTGAACGCACCATCTCCGCAAACAGATCGACGTCATAGTCACAGTCGCGCGACATCTCTTCACGGATGGCGTGTAGTTCTTCGAGAAATCTCGGTTTGCGATACATAACAGCAGTGGTCAGTGATCAGTGAGCAGTGGTCAGTGACCGGTAGTCAGTGGTCAGCAGAAACGCTCGCCACTGATTACTGATCACTGCTCAGAATTCCGCGTTAATCAAGAACTCCGGCGTCACGATCATGGGTACGAAAAAACCTGCAAGCGTGTTGAACAGGTTGATGCGCGCCTGTTTATGAACGTTGGCGATATGGCCGAAGTCCCAGGTTACCAACAAGTCGGCTTTGTTCACAGAGGCCAGCGCGACGTGCAGGGCGTTGCTCAGATATTTGCGATGAAAGATGCCGCGTTCGATGTAGCCTTCGGCCAAAATCGCCGCCTCTTCGCTTACTTCATATTGCGGCATCGTGCGAATCAAGTTCAAGTAAGCCGCCCGGCGCGGTTCGTCCATGCGCTCAAGCTCGCGCACGACGAGCGGCGACACATGCGGCTCGTAATCCTTTAACTCATGCTCCCACCAGCGAATCGTCAGGTCGCGGCGAAACGGCTCGCCGTTGTCGAGGTATGCGCCGATCACCGAGGTTTCGATGTAAAGCGTCTTCTTCATAATCGCCGACAGTTATTCTAACACAGTAGGCAGTAGGCGGTAGGCAGTTACAAATCTGAGAAGGCAGTTGGGCGATGACTTCAATCTCATCGCCCAACTGCCTTCGACTTTTACGCTGAAATTTCTACTGCCTACTGCCTACTGCTTGGTGACCGCGCTGGTGTGCGGCTGGAAGCGCACCTGTGTGTGCGGGAAGTCGATTGTTACGCGGAAGTGGCGCAGGAAGTCGCCGCCGAGAATGCCGCTCTGCTCGAAGCCGCTGGTCTCGTTGATGGCCTCGAAATCGAGCACTAGAGCGCGCAGGTTGTTTTGCCTGAGGTCAGCGACGCGACAGTTTCGCAGGAAGAGCAACTCGACGTTATTGGCGATGCCGGCAGCGCCGATGACGCTGGTGGACTGGCCCTGGATGATGCGGTCGCGCATTTTCAATCGGTCGACAGCGACCATCGAAACCGCCGTCGAACTAGCGCCCGAATCCAGTATGGCGTTGACCGGGTACGAGCCGTCGAACTCCGTCTCAATGCTGATCAGCCCGTTCTGCGTCATGCGAAACGGAATCGTCGTCGTGCCAAGCGAATCAACGACCGGCACGGGACTGTCGGTATCGCGGTTTAAGATCAAGCGGCCTTGCTGATAATCCAACTCCGCAATGAAGCGCGACAGGATCGATAGGCCGATGAAGCCATCGGCGCGCTCGTCCAACGGACGCCCTTCCGTGCCATGAAAGGGGCGGATGAAGCAGGGCACGATCCTGACTTTGACTTCATTCAGTTGCAGCGAGTTGATCAAGCCATAGACGATGGGAAATTTGCCGTCGCCGCCGATGCCCTGCGATTTGCCGCCGCGCGCGATCTCGGAGACGCCCAGCCGCTTGGCCGCTTCTTTCGAGATGACTGTAAAGCCTGAGCCGGTATCGATGACGAAAAGGGCGTCGCGTCCGTTGACCTTGACGCGAATGTAAGGCCGGCGATCCGTGCCAAGCCGAAACGTCACTTCGGAAAGTTGTGGGCCGCCGACCTGATGCACCTGAAGACCGGCCAGCCGGCGATAGAATCTGATCAATCCCTGTATACGGTCGCGCCGCTCGGTGTCGCTCGGCGGCGCGACTTGCAGGAAAAGTTCGTAAGCGTCAGCCGCTTCCTTATAATCTTCGGCACGCGACGACGCGCGCGCATAGGTCATGAGGTAATCCGGTTCATCTGGATCGAGGCGAATGGCGTAGAGCGCTTTGACGCGTGCCTCATTGACGCGGCCCTCGAAGTAATCCAGTTCGGCGGCGTTGCCACAAGCGAGCGCGTCCTTGGGATCGAGGCGCATAGCCTCGGCGAGTTCAGGCACGGCGGCGTGCAGGAGGCCCGAATGCAAGAGTGCCGAACCGGCCAGCGCATGGGCACGAGCATTATTCGAATCAAGCCTCAAGGCGGTGGTCGCGTGGTCGAAGCAGCGCCCGTAACTTTGCAGCTTCATGTAGGTGAAGGCTGCGCCGAGTTGCGCTTGAATATCCTGCGCGTCGCGGTTAACCAGTTCGCTGTAGAAGGTGGCAGCCCGCTCGAAGTCGCCCTTGCGCAGCGCCTTGCGTGCATTGCGTAGGGTTTGTTCACGGGTGATCGGGGCTTGCTGATCTTTGACATCGGCCAGCGCAACCGAGGCCAGCGCTAATGTGACGAGTAAACAAATAATTAGAAAGCTTGCGATTCTGTGTTGCTGATTTCTGGTTTTCTGAGCATGAACGCTGGCTTTCTCCGCCAGAGAGCCAGGCATCATCAACCAGGAATCGGGAACCGAATTCGGTGCGCTCTCGATACCTTTGACCTTCATGGCAAATTCTCCCGGTCGTCGTGTACCACAAGAGCTGAGCGAGTCCGCTGCGGGCACTGGACAATGGACTCGTCAAAGAGTGTTGTCGCCACCGCTGTGAATCTGACGCCTCGCGCCCATCTTTGCATACGAGATTGATGATGGGTCTTGTTCGATGCGTCAGCCGATTGTTGATCGGCCAGGGTGACCAGAAAAATTCTATGCTGCTTGCGGGTTGAAGTCAATCATGTAGTCAAGAAACCAGAGCGACAGGCATTGGCTCATCATTAGGTGCGAGCCGCATCCCCGGCGGCGCTGCTGGCTTAGAGCAGTTTTCACTTCAGTGTAGGAGATACGCCATTGCCAGGCACGCCAATCTCGTGAGCAAGTGATTACGATATGTCGTGGCGGGGCCGCTGAATTCCGAGTTTCTTCATGCGGCTGCGCAGCGTGTTCGGGTGACGGTTAAGCAGCCTGGCGGCACCGTTGGGGCCGTCAATCGTCCATCGGGTTTGTTCCAGCACGTCGAGGATATGGCGGCGCTCGACTTCTTCAAGCGTCGACGGTGGTTGACTGGCGACTGGCTTTGATAGGGGCGGGGCAGTCGGCATCGGACTTGCCGATGCTGCACGGCTTTTCATGATGGCCGGGCGCTCGCCGAATTCCATGGCCGGAAAAAGATTTCGACCCAGCGTCAGCACCTGGCCCTGGCACAAGACGACTGCGCGCTCGATGATGTTCTGCAACTCACGCACATTGCCCGGCCATGCGTAACTTTTCAGCAACTCCATGCTCTCTTGTGCGACGCTATCGATCTTCTTGCCGAAGCGCTTGGCGAAGCGCGACATGAAAAACATCACCAGTTGCGGGATGTCTGTCAGCCGCTCCCTGAGCGGCGGCACGCTGAGCGGGAAAACATTCAGCCGATAAAAGAGGTCTTGCCGGAAGCGGCCCGACTGGATGGCTTCTTCGAGGCGGCGATTGGTCGCCGCGATGATCCGCACATCGACGCGCACGGTGCGGCTGGAGCCGACCGGCTCGAACTCCCACTCTTGCAGCACGCGCAGCAGCTTGACCTGCATATCCAGAGGCAACTCGCTGACTTCATCTAAGAAGAGCGTGCCGCCGTCGGCAAGTTCAAAGCGCCCGACGCGCCGCTCAATCGCGCCGGTGAAGGCCCCTTTGACGTGGCCAAAGAGTTCGCTCTCGACCAGTCCAGCGGAGATGGCTCCGCAGTTGACCTTGACCAGCGGACGGCCTTTGCGCAGGCTGCGGTCGTGGACGGCGCGGGCAATCAACTCCTTGCCGGTGCCGGTCTCGCCGTGAATCAGCACCGTCGAATCGGTCGGCGCGACGATCTCCAGTTGGCTGAGCAGATCAAGCAGCGGCGGGCTGCTGCCGACGATCTCTTCAAAGTGATGCTCTCGGCGAATCTCTTCTTGCAGGTAGACGTTCTCATCGTGTAGGCGATTCTTCAGTTGTTCTACCTCGGTCAGCGCTTGCCGAAGTTCTTGCTCGGCCTTCAGGCGCTGCAATTCAGCGGCGGCGCGAGCGGCAAATATCTTCATGACCGACATGGCCCGCGAAGCATTCGCCATGGGTTTGTCGTCGAGCACTGCGAGATGGCCGATAATCTCGCCTAAAGCATTCCACATGGGCAGACCAATAAAGCTTTCGGCTTCGAGGGTCACGAGGCCCGTGTCGTGTGGGAAGCGCTCTTGTAGCCCGCTGACGTGGTGGCATACCTGCCCGGCAATGACCTGCTCGCAGGGCGTCAACGCCAGATCGTATTCGATATTTTCCGCAAAGACTTCGCCGCTCCAGAAGGCCAGCGTCCGCACCCTGGAGCGGCTTTGATCCGTGCATTCGGTCGCAAAGGCGTAGCGCACGCCGATGGCCGAAGCCAGATGGCGAACCAGTGCTGAGAAGAAATCGCCCCCGGTCACTGCCGCCGTGCCTTCGACGATTGCGCGTAGCGTCTCTTCCGCCTTCCGCCGGCGCGTGACCTCTTGTTTCATCTCGTCGTATAGCCGGGTGTTCTCAATCGAGATGGCGGCTTCAGAGGCGACCAGTTGCACGACTCGCATGCGCTCAGCGGTGAAGGCATCGCTGACCAGATTGTTTTCCAGATAGAAAGCGCCGATCAAACGACCTTGATTGAGCATGGGCACGCACATGATTGAGCGTGGCCGCTCGCCAAGAATGTAAGCGTCATTTGCATAGCGGTCATCGCTGCGCGCCTCGGCGAGCACGACACTTTCCGATGTCCGCCGCACATAATTCACGACTCGCTGAGATAGATGCCTGGCCTGCGCCAGTGGGACGGCTTCACTCAACTTGACCTCGACCGTCTCCAGCGACCCTTCTACCTGCCCTTCTACTTGAATGAAGGCTTCGCCATCATGCTCAAAAATCAGGCTGCCGCGCTCGGCCCCGGCATTTTCGATGGCGATGCGCAGCAGTCTGCCGAGCAACTTCTCAAGCTCGCTCTCGCCGGCTATGGCCTGCGCCGCTTTCATGGCGCTGACGACATCTAGACTCTCTGTGCTGGATGTTGATACGGCAGTTACTTCTTGACGTGTTCGCCAGCCGCTGCTCTCTTGCCGTCGAAACAACTCGGCATACTTCTGCTCCAAGCCGCTAACTTTGGCCGCCGCGCCCCACTCGTCGTAAGCCTCGCGCGCTTGAACCATAAAGGCTACAGCGGCGTGCCGCTGCCCTTTCATCAGCCAGAACTTCGCGTAGAGTTCATTGGCAAGCGCTCTATCGCGCGGGCAGACGGATTGGCCTGCTCGATCAATCGCCGCTTCATAGAAAGCGATGGCCGCTACGGGCTGATTTCTGATGCGCGCCATCTCGGCTGAAACGAGCAGGTGTTGATGCTCAAAGTTATCGGCGCAATTTTCAGCCCACCATTGCAACCGCGCGTTATAAGATTCCAACTGCCTTTCGGTGTGCTGTTTTTCTTCTGCACTGAACTCCGCGTGCATGGCTGCAAGCGCGAGTGCGTGATAAAAAACTTTCAACGCATCCCACATCGTCCCGGTGTAATCCTCTATCACACGCTCCGCTTGCTTTGCCCATTCGCAAGCTTGCTGGTTCTCGCCGGCGCTGTAGGCGATGGCCATCTTGCCAACGAAAAAGAACATTTCAAAGAGGCTATCGCCTCGATAGGTCTGGCGATACCACTGCTCGTCAAAATTGGCATCGGCGAGCGAGAGCGGGGTTTCTGTGAGCCCCTGAAGCGCCAGCCCCCATTGCATAATCACCTGCTGGGCATCTACGAAGCGATGCATCTTGACACGTTTCATGTAAGCGATGCTGGTCGCACATATCTGGCGAGAAGCTTCAAGGTCGCGGCCTGCGAGCAAGGTGTGGTAACACTCATCGAAAAGCGCATAACTCGCATCAGCGAACAGACCTGTCTCGTTGCCGAGCCGAAACGCTTCACGCAGATAGACGAAGGTATTGGCGAACGGTTCGCGCCAGACCGCCACCGCCCAGCCGAAATTCATTAGAATCCTGGCCCGCACGCCGGCATCGTGCAGCCGTTCGTTCAATCGCATGGCCAGCAAGCCGAATTCATAAGCAGACTGGTAGTCGCCTCGGATCGGGCCGATATGCATGGCGTGCAGCACATAAGCGTGCGCTGATTCTTCCAGGTTTCCGTGAGCCAGCGACAATCGCACCATGGTCGCCGTGTTCAGCAGCGTCAGCGGCTTGTCTCCCGACAGATAACACGGGGTATGCAGGTTGGCGAGCAGGTGCATGAGCGCACGCATCTCTGGATCGGTCATCAACGGTAGATCGATCAGCGAAGCGATTGCGCGGTCGCCGCGCAATGATTGGATTTGTGCAAGCTCGGCCTCGACCGCCGCCTCTTTCTGCTCGCGGCTATCTGGAAAGCAGACGCCAAACAGCGCCAGCCCGGCTTTGCCGCTTCGCATGGCCTCCGCGTAGCGAGTCATATTTTCGTACTGCACAACTCGCAAGCTGTAGACCCTTGCCTTGTCTATTCGAGTCCGCGCCTTTTCGAGCAGCAAATCAATGATGCGCTCTGCCGCATCGAAATGGCCGCAGAGGTAACTGCATTCGGCGGCCTCCAGGTGCAGCGCAAAAGTCAGATCGTAATCCGAATGCCATCGTCGCTCGTCGCCGAGCGCGATCCCGGCGTTAAAATAACTGAGCGCCGCTTCGTAGGCGGTCGAAGATTTCGCTCGGCGACCGGCATTGAGATTCAGTTGCGACAGCCCCAGCCGTTCCTGGTCGTCGGTGATCAAGCCGCTGCCGAGATTCAAATGATTAATGATGTCGAAGCCTTTGTCTTCTATCGCCTCGCTTGCCGATTTTTCCAGAAGCAGGCGACCGACGCTGAGATGCACGAACTGTTTGCGCTCATCAGGGATCAGGGCATAGGCCGCCTGCTGTACGCGATCATGCAGAAAAGCGAAAACCGGCGCAGGCAGCCCGGAGGTCTCGCCGAGCCGCGCCTCGTAGGCACTGCCGGTTGATAGAATCAAGCCTGAATCAAGCGCCTCATCGAGATCGGCGGCAGCCGCTTCGCCCGACTGCCGGCTGACGATGGCCAGCGTTTGCAAATCAAATTGATTACCGATGCAAGCGCCAAGCATCAGCGCCGCCTGCGCCTTTTCTGAAAGACGCTGAATCCGCCGAGTCATCAGATCGATGACATTGTCGGTCATCCCGGCTCTGGCAATCGCTTCGATGTGGCAGACCCAGCGCCTTTGATCGTAATCGAACTCAATCAAGCGCGCCTGGTAGAGTGCCTTCAAAAATTGAATGACAAAGAAGGGATTGCCGCCGGTCTTCTGCAACACCAATCGCGCCAGCGGCTCAACCTCCGACAATTCACCGTGCAGCGTATCGCGGATGAGCAGCGCCAGTTCATCAAGTCCAAGCGGCCCGAGCGCCACACGCAGCAAGCGCGGGCCTTCTTCGTCCAGGCTGGCGAGTGTGCGCGCCAGCGGATGCGCCGCGTCAACTTCATTGTCGCGGTAAGCGCCGATTAAAAACAGGTGGCGAATATCGCGGCTTGTGAGCAGCGGTTGCAAGAGGCCAAGGGTCGCCGAGTCGGCCCATTGCAGATCGTCAAGAAAGATCACCAGCGGATGCTCGCGGCGGGCCAATGCGCCGACGAAGTTTTGAAAGACCAGCCGGAAACGGTTCTGCGCTTCGGTCGGTGCAAGCGGCGGCGGCGCGGGCTGCGCTCCGGTGATCAATTCAATCTCCGGAATCACCTCGGCGATTACGCCGCCGTTAGCGCCCAGCGCTGCCGTCAGACGTGCGCGCCACGACGCCATCTGTTCTTCGCCCTCTGTGAGCAGTTGCCGGCAAAGCGAACGGAAGGCTTGAATGAAAGCGCCGTAAGGCAGGCGGGTGATTTGATCGAACTTCCCTGAAATGAAATAACCGCGCTCGCGGACAATGGGCTTATAGAGTTCTTGAATCAAGGCGGTCTTGCCGATGCCAGAATAGCCCGCGACCAGCATCATCGCCGTCGCTCCCGCGCAGGCACTTTCGAAGGCGTTGAGCATGGCATCGACTTCCGGGTCTCTTCCATAAAGTTTTTGTGAGATGAGGAAGCGATCCCATATGTCGTGCCGGCCCAGCGCGAAGACCTCAACATGGCGATGCGCCGCCCATTCCGTAGCGCAATGCACAAGATCGTCTCTGAGGCCGTGGGCGCTCTGATATCTTTGCTCGGCGGTCTTCGCCAATAGCTTCATGACGATTTGCGAAAGCGCTTCGGGAAGTTCCGTATTGACCTCAGCCGGCGGCACCGGTGCGCGGGCGATATGCCAGTGGATCAACTCCAGCACATCGTAAGAGCGAAACGGGCAGACACCGGTGAGGATTTCGTAGAACGTCACGCCGAGCGAATAAAAATCGGTGCGATAATCGATGGCGCGATTCATGCGGCCTGTCTGCTCCGGCGACACATAAGCCAGCATCTCCGGCAATAGCGGCGGCGGAACCAGCGATTGCGCCTCGCCCGCAGCGGGTGCCGCACCGCTGAAGTCGACGATTTGAGTTGCGTAAGTTTTTGGATGAACCAAGAGGCTGCGCGGGTTAATGCGATGATGAACAATATGGTGCCGGTGCACCTCGGCGAGTGTTGTGCAGAGTTGAATCGCGATCTCGAAGAAACTCTCCAGTGAAAGTCGCTGCTGTACGATCAGCGACGGCAGCGGCACGCCGCCCTTATCTGCCATCACCAGGCCGCCGTCGCGACGTACCTCGATGGCCTCAGGAATGCCGGCTATAGAAAAGCGGCGCAGGATGGCAAACTCACGTTCGAGCGCATCCAGTTCAGCGGCGGCTGGAGGATTGCGCAGGGGAATCTTGAGGAGGAGATTCGCTTGATGATCTTTGCGGCGCGCTCGGTTCAGAGAGTACCGGTCATTTCGTGTGAGTTCCTGAATGTCTTCGTACTCGGGAAATCTCATACGAGCCTCGCGAACGACTGATCCTCGAACCACTCCAATATAAGCGCCCCTCGGAGTTCCGCTTTACGGCAACAAACCTCAGGATCGCCTGGATAACCGATACGGCCAAAGACGATCTTCTCAGTAAACCCTGCACTCAGAATCGGCTTCGCTGTACAGGAGTTATAGACTTAACGATGGCAGCAGGCCCCTCTAAGAAAGCATTGCGCCGCTGAACAGTGCGCAGAAAATCAAAACGCCTCTCTTCGTTGTTCAAGGGAAGAACGATTCGCTGGTTCCACCGACCGAGTCGGAGCAGATTGTCCGCGCCGTCAGGAAGAATGGCGTCCCGGTCTGGTATTTGGCGGCAAATGACCAGGGACACGGCTTCGTCAAGAAGAAAAACCGAGACTATCAGTTCTACGCCACCGTGTTGTTTATGAGTGCAGGCACCTGCTGGCTTGCTCCTGTCTCGTCTTGTTTTTGGGCTTCGGCTGGTTCGACTCATTCAGATTGCTCTGGGATTATTTCGTTTTCGGAAGCGCGCCAGTCGCCACCCAATCAGTCGAGGGAACACAAACTGTAACCGTGCAAAGTGTAACCGGAGCCGCAGGCGGGTCGCAAGCCGCCGCGCCGGCTCCGGCGAGTAGTGGCGGGCCACAATGTCCCGGTTGTGCTAAACCACGTCCGCCACGTCCGCCTGGCCCGCCGGGCGGTAACTAAACTGACAATGAACCTTAATCGCAACTCTATTCGAATCTGATTGCGGGCAATTCACCGCTGTTAAACAAATAAGTCGGAGAGTTGCGCCATAGGATGTAGAAGCACTGGCTCATGTATCTGCTAAGTGTGAGACTTCGCGAGAAGGGCAAGTTAGTCTGGCCTCGCACTCCGACGGATACATGAGCCAAATTGTTTGATCTACCAATGACGTTCAGTGGCCCGAACCGGTCGCGGCTGCGGAGAAGTGAAAGGATAAGTCGAAAAAGCCTCATGCAGTCTCTGTGCATTGTTCTCTGTATATTGTCTGTGCTTCCAGTCTTTGCCTTAGCGCAATCAACCCATTCTGCGCCAGCCCAGAATGATGAAGATCTGTTCTCAGCCCTGATTGCCGTAAAATCGGAGGAAGAATCGAAGGCTTTACTCATCTCGCATAGACAACTGATCACCGGCAATCTTTAAGGGAAACACAAAGCCAGCGGCTTGGAGATTTCAATTTCGTGCCGGCTGGCGAGATTGTGATGGTTAGTGATTGTGATGGTTTACACGCCGGCTGCGATTGCGCCCGCTCGATGGTCGGAATCAAAAGTGGGAAAGGCGGCATGCCGCCGATGATCATCGCCTTGCTTGCGCCCTCGGAGCCTTATCTCCCGAAGTAGCGCGCAATCTTGCCGCCCATCGAGAATCCCACCAGCGTGAATTCCTCGCGCTTGAGTTGTGTGATCAGCTTATATAGTACGTGCGCTTCACCAAGACTTGCCCGCGCTTGCTCAAACTTTCAAGTCCTTGCTATACGCTCACCCCTTGCGGCGATTAATGAATAACGCAAGAGACTGATAGATAGAGCAAAGAGTGGCAAGAAGTTTCCCGTCCGCCTGGTCTAACATAAACCGACTTAACGAATCCTCTGTTGAAGGAGAGAGCGAAATGATGAGATATAAACGAACGACAAGCATTTGGTCCAGAAATCAGATACCAAAGCCGGGCACGAGCGTCCCCGATTTCGATGACTTGAAGCATACGGTTCGCGATGGGTTGCTGGCCATGACCGCAACCGAGCGTGAAGCGTTCATTCAAGCACTGGAAACAGAGATACAGCGCGTTCATCTCAGTATGCGCGCATACCTGATTCCGCTGGGCATTACAGCAAGGCAGCCGAATGAGTTAACACCCATCGAGGTAGCTCATCTTGTTCGATTCCTCAAGATCAATGTGCCTCGAGCCATGCCTGCGGTTGAGAAAGCGATGGCCCGCTTTAGCATTTTTGCGGAGAAGAAAGGAACACCTCATGACTGGCTGGCGGCATAATGATTGACCGGTCTGCGGCGGCCCAACTGGCCTGCGGGTTGCGCGAGCGGAGGCTTATTGTCCCGAAAGCTTGCGCGGGAACTGGACTGTGAAGACGGCTCCTTGCCCTACGCCGCGACTGTCGGCCTTGATCGTACCGCCGTGGAGTTCGATGATGTGACGCGCAATTGCCAGACCCAGACCGAGCCCGCCGCGTGTGGCGGTTCGCCGGCTGGCCTGACGGTAGCGGTCAAAAATGAATGGCAGAAACTCGGCGCTGATTCCCTCGCCGGTATCGCTCACGATGACATTGTGATGACCGTTGCTGGTTTCGAGCTTAACCTTGACGTGGCCCCCGTCCGGCGTGAAATTGATGGCATTTGAAAGCAGATTTGAAAACACCTGCTGTAAGCGCAGTCCGTCGCCCTCCGTCTCGCTCTCGGCAGAGACCAATTCCATCTCTATATCAATAAGTTTTTTGCGCGCCATTGGCGTCAATGCCTCGATTGCGGCCTTGATGATTGGCTCAAGCCAGATGCGTCGAGTCGTCAATGAAAATCTGTTGGCAAAGATGCTCGAGTATTCCATAAGTGAGTCTACGAGCCGCGCTTGCAGTTGCGCGTTGCGTTTAATCACCTTCACTGCCTGCGCAATGCTGGCTTGATCGGCGGACTTATGATCGAGCAATTCAACCCAGCCGAGGATGGCGTTGAGCGGCGTTCGAAGCTCATGCGAGACCATCGCAAGAAAATCATCTTCACTTCTCATGAGTTCATTTGGTTTAGGTGATAAAGGTTCAAGCATCGTTCGCATATCCCCCAATTCGATCTCAACAGAGGCCGTCTCCACGGCTCTCTAATCCTTCGAGCACCCTTAAACTCATCAATTATTCCTTTGGCTCCTGATGATCTATCTCTGTGGGTGCCACGCAGGTCATCTTAGATATAATGGCGGACGCTTTCTTTCCCTTTCTTGCGTCTATCAGCTTTATCTTGCTTCATTAGTTTCTGCGCTCCGAAAAATCTGCCTTGCCATAACGGATCGCCTGCGGCAAGGCGGCTTTTGACCGACTGTTGATGGCGATGAGGCTCGTCAGAGCATTCATATACTTGATTCACCGGGATAGCTAATCTATTGAGTTTTACCAATAATCTTCAGCCATGCCTGAGGGCGATGTTTTTGCGGCCCTTCGTAAGAAATTCACGAACGTAAATCCTTCCTCAAAATAAAATCAACAGCTTAAGCCTGGCCCTGCGCTTGCCTTCCTACTTAATTCGATGATGCAACCATGAAGGTCGGCAACATTGCTGATTCTGAGAATGTCGATATGTAAGAGTTTACGAACTCAAAGGAGGCAACGTGGTGACTAATAGATCAAAAAGATTGCTACCCTGGTGCCTGTTTGCAGCAGCGCTGTTGGCTCTTGTGTCAATGCCAGGTCTTAGCTTAGCGCAAGTGTCTGATGCGCCTGCCCTGAATTATTCGCCAGCTCCAGCCCCGGCAAGCGGCTCAATCGCAACCCCGGTCAAAGAAACAGAAGGTGATGCGACGCCACAATCAACTCCACAGGCCGGTAGCCCTCCAGGTGGTATATCGGGTCTTGCAAGCCGGGTGAAGGTTTTCAACCGTAACGGACCATCGCGCGAGAGCTGGAATACGATCAACTTTGGGACTAAGTATGCAAACGCAGTTGTAGGTGGATTCGAACAGGGCGCATCAATCGGATTCGGTGTTCAAGTGACGACCGCCGACTTGTTTCGCATGGTCGAATTTCGCGTCACGGCATTAACCTCTCCGAACCTTTACAGGCGCTTCGAGGGCGAAGCTTACTTTCGTCGAGTGTTTGACGAGAATACTCATGCGGATGTCTGGTTCGACTATCTCAGGCGTACAAAAGATAACTTCTTCGGCATTGGTTCCCTAATACCGAATACCTCGCAGACAAATTATGATCTGGAGCAACGCAGCTACAACGCGTCGCTATACCATGACTTTACCGAGCGATTGCAGGTAGGCGGGTATTTTAGCGAATCCAACTCAGCCACCTACAGAGGACAAAAGCACAGAGACATTCCGATTGACCGTCTCTTCTCGGGCGACCAGGATACGGTTCCTCCCGCACGATGGACGCCAGGATTACTTACTAATGCGAAGACCCTTTCCTTCGGAGGCTTCGCCCAATACGATCTGCGCAATAACTCGCGCGGGCTGACAAAGGGGGCGTACTTCTACGGTCGGATAGGCTCGGCCCAGGGCCTTAAAGATAAGACAGCTTTTTCCGATTATGGCTGGCTGGAGGCTGAGCTTGATGCGCGCGGCTACATCCCCCTGGGAAGCGATAAGACTTCGCTGGCGCTGCGAGGGTACGCAAGTCTGAAAGATCCGAAGGGTGGTAGCCAGATACCATTTTATGACCTGTCTTTTCTGGGGGGCCGAATGTACGGACGGGGCTTTAAGAATTTTCGTTATCGCGGCAATAACCTGGCGCTGGGTTCTGCGGAGTTGCGCCAGACGGTCTGGACTCAGAGCGAAGATCGGGGCCTGGACGTTTTCGGCTTTGGCGATGCCGGCCAAGTGTGGGGAGATAACCGGTCACAAGCCGATCCGACTATTTTGGCGAATCGGGATTTTGATTCAAGGAATTGGAGAGCCTCGGTCGGCGGGGGATTGCAGTACCGGTATTCGAGAGGGTTCGCCGGGCGAATTGAGATCGGTCATAGCCACGAGCGGAACCTGATATATGCGTCGATCACACGTGGGTTCTAACCGAGCTATAGAGGGAGACTGTGCGAAAGATAATGTGCGTTCTTAGCATAATTTTGGCGTTGATAAGTCTTGGCTGCTCTGCTCGCAGTGTAATGACATCTGTGCCTACGAGGGTATTTCGTGAAGTGCATGGCTTGCGGGTACGTTCGTATCAGATAACGCCGGTGACGGATGACCTCCGACTTTACAGGGCTATCGAGGTTCACCAGCTAGAGAATCTGATGCTCGATCAGATTCCAGAATCTTCAGTCAAGCAATTGAACATGGAGATCGTAAAAGGGCTACGCTCGCAGAAGCATTTTGACTGCATTACAGAAGTTTATGAATTGCCTGAGCTACAAGGGGGCTCGACCACTCAATCACATCCCAATGTTAGAGCGGACAGATCGCAATCCATACTGATCCTTGAAGGCTACATAGATGATTACACACCTGGAATACCAAAGCTGCGATATATCGAGCAAGGAAATAATCATGCGGTACTAACCGTCCGCATCATACTCAAAGACAAGCAATCGGCCAGGGTCTTAGGCGAGGTCAACATCACGGTTGAAAACACTCGTGTTACCAGCAATGTCGAAAGAATGGTGAGCAAGGCGGCGGATGAGGTGGCCAGTTTCGTGGGCCGTAGCGCAAATCGCGACAACCAACCCAAGGAGGCGCGAGCTTATGCCAAGTAATCAAAAATCTGGGAAATTTCAGAAGGTTTCGCCTCTCTCGATTCTATTCATACTCACTTTATCGGCGACTTGCCTGGCGCAATCTTTATCGGGAGGGCTCAAACAGGAAGCGGGCGAGCATATCGCACAGGCCGGCACAAAAGCGGAGCAGCGGGAGAAATTGGCGAATTACAAAGGCAAGAATGGCATTCTCAGTATGAAGACGATTGTCCTCGGCGGGGAGTTTCGCGTCACGACCATCATTCCCTTTAAGGGAAACCTCGCCGAGTATCATCATCTTGAGCTTGTGCGGCCCGTCAGCCTTGTCGGCGGTGCCTTGACTTCACAGGTTTCAAATCAGCAACTCGCTAAACTCAAATCTCAGTTCGAAGCGCGAAAGCTTTTTGAATCGGTCACCGTTATTGACGCTTACAGCACGGCGGTTGCCAGTCAGCCGCAGAAGCAGTCCCATAAGAATTCTTACAATCTAGATGGCGCAGAGGGCGATTCGCTAGATTCTCCCATCGGCAGCTTTTCAGACATGCAGACCCGCGACCGGCAGAGGGCGCTCAAGGATCAGAAAGAAGAGCCGCCTTCCGAGCGGACGCTAGTGACGGTCATCGAGGTGCTGGATTACGCGAAGGGGAATCGCATCAAACAACTCCTGCCGCTCGACCTCGGCAAATCCATCCTCACGGTTCGGCTGCGCTATTACGACAAGGCTTCGGGGCAAGAGATCGGCAGACAGATCATCTCCGGCCAGTCGGACGGATCAAGCTTGCTCGGCCCCCTGTCGCGCCGCGATGCGCTGAGCGGCGTGGCTGATGGCTTCGTTGACCAGGTGACCCGCCGCGTGGCGGCTTCGGAGAAATGAACGCAGAGGTGACCACATGAAACGAGCATTCTTAATCGGCACCATCGTCCTTTTTGCGACACACCTGGTTGTCGCGCAAACCGCCCAACAACCCAGATCAGCCGGGCAGAATTCCAAGGCGGAGCCAGAGGGTGACGAGACGATCAGCTTCGACGCCGCGCTTGTCAATACGCATGTCTCGGTGCGTGACGCGCAGGGACATTTCGTTTCCGGCCTTACCAAGGATGATTTCATCGTACTCGACGATGGGAGAGAGCAGCCCTTAACCTACTTCAGCCAGGAATCAAACCAGCCGCTGCGCGTGGCCCTGGTCGTTGACAGAAGCCGTAGCGTGCAAAAAGTTCTGGGCCGCGCGCAAACTGCCGTCCGTGATTTTATTCATTCAGTACTTAGACCGGGGAAGGATAGTGCCTGCCTGGTCGCGTTCGATTCGGGCGTCTACCTGTTGCAAGACTTCACGGACGATGCCAACGCCCTGGCGGCTGCGGTCTCTAAGCTGACCGCAGCAGGTGGGACATCCATCTTTGACGCCCTCTATAAAACTTCGCGTGACCAGTTGGCCGAGACAGATGACGCCCGGCGGGTTGTTATCTTGATAACGGATGGCGACGATACCACGAGCCGCGCCTCCATCGAGCAGGCGATAGAGATGGCTGTCAGGAATAATGTGACCGTCTATGCGATTCGATTGCCCGATGAGAATTCGCTGAACGCGCGCGATCAACAAGGCAGGCCGGTACTCGCTCGACTTACCGAGGCAACTGGCGGACGCCAGTTTTACTTTGATAGCGGCGCGGGCCAACTCGCGGGCATCTTCGACCAGTTGCAGGACGAATTGCGGAGTCAGTATTCACTCGGCTACCAGTTTCAAACTCCGTCTTCCAACAGCAGTTTCCATAAGATCACGATCAAGCTCAGGCAGGCCGCCCTGAAAGTCTTTACTCGGAGTGGCTATTACTCCAGGTCGGAATGATCTGGCACCGCAGGCTTCGAAGAAGTTACAGGTTTAAACTGATGCAAACGGTAAATCATATAATCGTACTACCGGAACAGGCGAAGCTAGAAAACCGCTTCAACTTTCTTACCCTGATAGATGAAGAGCCCTTGTTGACGCGCTTGTACAAGGTGATGTGGGCTCGGATCAACCACACAGAAAAGGGCTCGTGCCCACATGGTCATTCTGACTCTGGGTCAAGGCTTGAGATTGAATCTGATGCTTCTGCTGATCTGGCATTTCTAAAGCAGGAACTGGTAGCTCCCTTTCCGGTCAGACTGGCGCGCGAGATCAAAGAGACGCTCAGGGCAATCCGGCAGGACCCCGCAATCTTCATAAGCCTGATTTCAAAACGAAAGTCGTCTTCCCCAGAGACCAGACGGAGGAGGAAGGCGGGAATCATGGTTGCGATTCTCGTTTACGCCATCGTGCTCTCGGCAATCTATATCTCCTATGCGATCAGTCACCGCCGGAATTCAAGCGCCGAGGAAGAGCGGCCACTCTATATCACGCACCTACAGTTGCCGCCGATGCCGGTCACGAAAACTTCCCCGGTGTTAAAACAACCCGGCGCAACCAACAAGAGTCAGTTGACTCTACCTGCACAGCCGCCGGAGCAGCATAAACCAGAGCTAGTAAAATCCGAGCCACAGCCGCGTTCGCTCGATCAGCCGCCAACCAAGCCTGAACCACAGACTCAAATTGCCAGCGCAGCGTCAGAGCCGCACCCCGCTGCGGAGGCAAAGGCTGCGGCAGTCCCCGCTATCGGTACTGCTGGCAGCGGGCCAGAGACGGGAAACGGTACTGGTCAGGGATCGGGGACTGGGCAGGAAGGCGCTCAGAGCACGAAGGTCAATTACAACGACGTGTTCTCTGTCAGTAATGTTACAACCCGCCCGCAAATCCTCGGGCGTCCCACTCCGGGATACACGGAAGAGGCGCGCCGCGCTCAGGTTGAAGGGGCCGTCAAACTATCGGTGGTTCTTGACGCCGATGGCGCTGTCTCAGCAGTCAGAGTGGTGCGGGGGCTCGGTTATGGCCTTGACGAGAGAGCCATAGAGGCGGCGCGACAGTTGCGGTTCGTGCCGGCACAGAAGGACGGGCATCGGGTGAGTGTGCGAGTCATTCTCGAGTTCAAATTCACGCTCCTGTGAAATAGGAAGGGAAACAACACAGATGGGCATTGAGAGAATGCACGCGGCTTCCTTGCTTTGGTTGATCGTTGTTGGTTACGGGCTATTGGCCATCGTGGCGTTATCAGTAGGGATCTACGTCATCCTTTCGTTAGTTCAGATGTTAGCGGCAGGATGGTAGGAGGATTGAATCTGCTCAAAATGATTGAAGATGGGCATGGATACGAATAATCATGATCAGAATCTTTCAAGCCATATTCCTGGCTCTCTTAGTCACCGCATACGGGTTGCTGGCATTGGCGTGTCTATGGCGGCTCGCGCGCGATGCTTTTCCTCTTATCTCCCTGGCAGTCGAAACCAAAATCAAAGGAACAACCCGGCATTGGCGTAGCAAGCTCGATTGGGGCTCAGGTGAAGCGAGAGTCGTGGGTGAAAAAAGCCGGACTTAGGCCAAGCCAACGCTTCGCAACATCAGAGCTTTTATAGCGAAGTATGAGTCGATATGAAACGCTGTCCTCAATGCAACCATATCGCGACAGATGACCTGCTCGCTTTTTGTCGCGTCGATGGCGTTCGGCTCGTTCAAGATAGCGGCTCACTGAGCGACAGCGAAACGGTTGCACTTCCGCCTGACGCGCCTGTAGCAGAAACCTCGGCAATCGCCGAGTCTCTAAATGCGCCATCCCCCTCGACGAACTTGATGGATTCGTCGAGGGCGACAAGCCCGACACGCCATCTGATCGGAAGCAAGCAGCGCCAGATCGGCGTGGCCGTTATCGCCACCGTCATCGTCCTGGCGCTCGCCGAGTGGGCTTACTACTCACTATCACGCAAGAACCATGCGGCCATTGATTCGTTGGCCATTTTACCCTTCATCAATGTCAATGCCGACCAGCAGCTTGAATACCTTTCAGACGGTATGACGGAGATGCTGATCTGCAATCTGTCTCAGCTTCCGAAATTGGACGTGAAGGCGCTCTCGTCTGTATTTCCTTACAAAGGCAAGGACGTTACGCCGCATACCGTCGGCGCGGACTTGAATGTTCAGGCGGTCTTAAACGGGCGCTTCGTTATGCGCGGCGATCTGTTGACGCTCAGTTTGGAGTTGGCTGATGCGCGAACGGAGAACGTCATATGGAGCCAGCAGTATGCTCGCAGACAGACTGACCTCATTTCTTTGCAAAGCGAAATCGCTCGCGACGTTTCCAACCACTTGCGGGTGAAATTGGCGGGAGCAGAGGAGCAGAAATTATCGAAGAAGTACACGAACAACACGGAAGCCTACCAGCTTTATTTGAAAGGGCGTTTTTATTGGAACAAGCGAACGTTGAAAGACCTGGAAAAAGCTCTTGATTATTTCAACCAGACAATCGCGCTTGACCCGAACTACGCGCTGGCTTACGCGGGGCTGGCCGACACCTACGTGGTGCTTCCAATCTATAACAATGAGCCGGTGCGCGAGGCAATGCCGCTGGCGCGAGAAGCCGCCTTGAAAGCCCTGTCGCTGGATGGCGAGTTAGCCGAGCCGCACACTGCACTCGGACGAGTCTATGCGAACGAATATGACTTCAAGGGGGCGGAACGCGAATACAAACGCGCCCTCGAGCTCGATCCGAATTACGCGACAGCGCACCAATGGTACGGCATTCTGCTCTACTACCTTGCCAGAAACGAAGAATCACTTGCTGAATTGCAACGGGCCGTGGAGATTGAGCCAGTCTCACTGATCATCAATACGGTCTATGCGGAAGGCTACTTCTACGCGCGCCGGTACGACGACGCTATCGCGCAATTGAAGAAGACTCTCGAACTGAATACCGAATTTGCAACCGCCTATCAGAGGCTTACCAGGTTTTATCAGGCGAAGGGGAACTACGCCGAGGCCGCCCGGAGCTACGCCACCTACCGAGAGCTAATTGGTGATCGAGAGTATGCGGCATTGATCCGCGAGAGCTTTGCGAAGGGTGGCTGGCAGGGATTTTTGCGAGCAATAACCGCAAAAGAGCAACTGGCGAAATTGTCTCGCTACGAAACCGTCGTCTTCCTGGCCGCTCTCGACAAAAAGGAGGAAGCCTTTGCCGAACTCAACAGGTCTTATGAAGTCTTCGGGCCCTTGCTCAGAATTGAACCGCTTCTCGACCCTCTGCGCGATGACCCGCGCTTTGCGGAAATCCTACGGCACGCCGGACTCCCGGAGGGGTAACCAGATTCATTCATTGTGCAGCCCGGCGTACTCGGCTTTAGTTTGCTTGTAAATAGGAATATCGGGATCAGCGTCCTTCCAGAGAGTCAGGAAGTCTTCATACGATTTGCCCGCTGCGGCTTCGTCACCCATCATTTTCTGCGCCCTGGCTAGATGCAAATGAGATAGCGCCCCGGTCACCTCTCTTCCCATGATGGCCGGATGATCGAGCAACTTCTGGAACTCTGCCGCGCCGCGCCTTTACCTCCGCTGCGGTTCGACTGCCGCGCCGCGTCATTCTCGGCTACTACAAAAGAGGTATATCTTGGGCCGTCAAAAGTGGTATCACAAAAACACTCGATCTCGTGACGTATTCCTTGCTGCAATCCTGCACAATATGAGCGTTGCGACGCTAATGAATGGCAGCAACTGATGGGCAGCAAATCAGTGTGCGCATCGCAGCAGCAATCATCTGCAATTCTCCATAGGAAGCACAGAAAAGGAGAGGCTGATTGAGCCTGATTGGAGGAATGACCTTGATTGAGGTTGCGGATGAAGGCTTCCTTGCAAGAAGGGAAACCCGTGCCAGTTTGAAGGAGATTCAGACGATCAAGGATCTCTGTCTATACGATCAGGCAAGTCAGCTATATCAATGCTCAAGGATTTGAGTAAAGTGAATCAGGAGTTTTCATTGGTAGAGGATATCGGTATTAAATCACCCTTTGCCGAAATCGTGGGACAGAGTACAACCCTGAGGCAGGTGTTGCAACTCGTCGAAATGGTCGCCATAACTGAGGCCACTGTACTCCTGTTGGGCGAAACCGGTGCCGGCAAGGAGCTAATCGCGCGGGCCATCCAGCAGCGCAGTCAGCGCCGCAAGCAAGCCTTTGTGACGATCAACTGCGCCGCGATTCCCGGTTCGCTCTTTGAGAGTGAACTCTTCGGCCACGAGCGAGGGGCTTTCACAGGCGCTCACATGCAGAAAGCAGGACGACTTGAGCGGGCCGACCGAGGCACGCTGTTTCTGGACGAAGTCGGAGAACTGCCGCTTGAGTTGCAGCCGAAGCTATTGCGAGTATTGCAGGAAAGAGCATATGAGAGGGTGGGAAGCTCACGCACGAGGAACGTAGACGTGCGACTGGTGGCGGCGACAAATCGAGACTTGGAGGAGATGATGGATGAGGGGCAGTTCCGTAGCGACCTGTATTATCGTTTGAATGTTTTCCCCCTTCGCATCCCTCCCCTGCGCGAACGTCGGGAGGACATCCCGATGCTTGTCGAGTACTTCACCCACCGGTTCGCCAAGCGTGCCGGTAAGATTATCAACAGGATCAGCAAGAATACGCTGAGCTTACTCCAGTCGTATGACTGGCCGGGCAATATTCGAGAGTTGCAGAATGTAGTCGAGCGAGCGGTCATTGTTTCCGACTCCGACGCGCTGCGCATTGACGAGCGATGGCTTTCCGGACCGCGGTCGACACCTGGTATTAGTACTTCACCCCGCCTGCACTTAGTGGCTACACAAGAGAAAGAAGCGATAGAAGCGGCGTTGACGGAAAGCAAGGGTCGAGTGGCCGGACCATTCGGCGCGGCAGGGCGGCTGGGCATCCGTCCAACAACGCTTGAATCTAAGATTAAAGCGCTCAACATAGACAAGCGGCGCTTCAAGCAGCAAGTCCTAGACTTGCCCTCTAGTTCAGCCTACGATCAGGCCTGAAGGCAATCTTCTTGCGGCCCTTCGTAAGAAATTCACGAACGTAAATCCTTCCTCAAAATAAAATCAACAGCTTAAGACTGGCCCTGCGCTTGCCTTCCTAGTTTGCTCCGATCTCACATGCAGCAAGAATCAGCGAGGTGGTCAGGAAATGTTGGAAATGTCGGGAGAGAATTCATACCCGCGAGGGCTACTAAAAGATTTCAGCGGAGTTTGCCCCGATGGGCTGGTGACCTCAAGCGAGGGGCTCGGATGGCAAAACGCCCGCGTCATGCAGTTTCATCACAGCCGGCGTGAGATGATTGTGCCGCCGCTTGCGAACACGCTGGTGATGCTAAATCTTTCGCCCTCAATCAACCTCACGGCCTCTATCAATGGTCAAGAATTCAGCCGGAGACTTGAAGAGGGCGACTCGGTGATCCTGCCTGCCGGAATGCCGTCTGAATGGCGCTACGCTGACGGACAGTCTTGCGAGATGCTGCATATCTATCTTGAGCCTGACTTCTTGCGCAGAACATCTGAGGGCAGTGATGTTGATACTGCTCGGATCACTATTGAAGCGGAGTTTGGAGTGCGCGACCCGCACATACTACATATCGGGATGTCATTGCTACAAGAGCTTAATCACGCAAGCTGGGCTGGGAAGGCTTATGCGGATTTGCTCGCCACCGCGCTCGTGGTGCACCTGTTACGAAAGCACCGTGGAGACATCTCCTCCGCCCAGCATTACAGCGGCGGCCTGCCCAGGTATAAGCTGCGCCGCGTGATCGACTATATAAACGATAAGCTAGGTGAAGAGTTGAGAGTTGCGGATCTTGCTGGAGAAGTCGAGATGAGCCTCTATCACTTCGCGCGGCTGTTCAAACGAGCTACGGGCCTCGCCCCCCACCAGTACATCATGCAGAAAAGGATTGAGAAGGCGAAGAGACTGCTCGTGGAAACGGAGCTTCCCATAGCGCAGGTCGCGCTCGAAATTGGCTTCCAGAGTCAGAGTCGATTCACAACTCTCTTCCGTCATCTCACATGCGCAACTCCACGAGCATACAGACGACAGAATACGTCGCTGACCTTTTCGCTTCCGGCGGTCGACCGTGCTCGATTGTCTTATGAAGCTGACCGCTATCTCAATGTGGCATAGGTCAAGGTGATTACATCGAAAGCAAGGGATTGAGATGTCTTATCACACGCTTAATTTGCGGTACGTTGTAAAACCGCTTGCGAACCTTGCGGCGACGGTGCAGCTACGCCTGGGAAAGGTAGTTGTTGTTTTGCTCTCGCTATTGCTGGCGATTCAGATAACCGCCTTGTGCCAGCAGGAGGTCTCGAATACTGGTGAAGTGTTAACGCTGGAACAAGCGATAGCCATGGCGTTGCGTGAGAACCGCCTTGTGAAGAACGCAGATCTGGATGTTCGAAAAGTCGAAGACGAATTGGCTGCGACTCGCACATTACGGCTACCTTCAATGCACTTATACACGCTTGCGTCGCAGCAGCTCGTGAAGCAAGAGACCCGCATCAACGATCCGTTATCCAGTATCATTCCGGGCCTCGGCCCTTTCTTCACCATCAGCGCGCCGCGCAGGCTGACGACGATCTTCGCCGGACAGGTGCTGCAACCGCTGTCGCAGCAATACCGCATCGGTCTCAACATCGAGCAGGTCAATTTAGCCCGTGATGTCGAACGCGAGGAACTGCGCCTCCGCCAACAGACTACGATTGATGAAGTCAAGCGAGCCTATTATGGAATATTGCAAACCCAGAGCGCGCTCGAAAGCCTCCAGGAATCTATCAGGCTCTACCGCGAGTTGGATCGTGTGACCGGCGATTACGTCGCGCAGCAAGTCGCGTTGAAATCCGACAGCCTCGAAGTCAAAACGCGACTGGCGAAGGCCGAATATGAAGCGCTCGTCCTGACCAATCAACTTGCCACCGAGAAGGAACAGCTTAACAACCTGATCGGGCGAGACGTGCGCACAGACTTCAGGGTGAGCACGGTTGCCGATTTAAATGACGTTGGCCTAGATATCACCTCGGCCCGCAGTCGTGCGCTCGCCGGGCGACCCGAACTGAGAGCAGCCAAACTAAAGGTAAGGCAGGCCGAGATAGACCGCCGCATCAAGAAGTCTGAATACATCCCGGATGTCAGTGTCGGTTTCACCTATCTGGGGCTGCGCAATTTCGAGGACATCATCCCGAAGAACTTCGCCAGCGTCGGCGTTGTCGTCAAGTGGGAAGTCTTTGACTGGGGGAGAAAGAAAAATCAACTCGCGGAAAAAGACAAGACCATCGAGCAGGCAAAAAACGGCTCGCACGAAGCCGAGAGCCTTGTCCTGATAGATGTCGGCGACAAGTTCCGTAAATTCCAACAAACCCGCCAGGCGCTTGTCGTCGCCGGGCTTGGGCAGGAGACGGCGCGCGAAGCGTTACGCGTCAACACGAACAGATACAAGGTGACGGCGGCGCTCTTGTCCGATGTCTTGCAATCGCAGGCCTCGCTCGCCGAAGCCAATCACCGGTACCAGCAGGCGCTGCTGGGTTACTGGACGGCGAAAGCCCAGCTTGAAAAAGCGATGGGAGAGGAAAAGTGAACTCACACAGGGGTGAAACGAATGGCTGAAGCAATAAAATCATCGGAAGAAGAAAACAAAGTGCCAGATGAAGAATCGGTTGCTGCGAGTTCGATCCCCCAGCCGGAACTTATCAAACCGCCTCGCAGCAGGCTGCGCCGGTTCGTTCCGGTTTTAGTCCTGTTGCTTGCCGGTATCATTCTGCTTCTCATCACAACAAACTGGAACGCATGGGTTGGCCAACAGGGCAATCAGAAGACCGATGATGCCTACCTGCGGGCTGACATCACGCCCCTGAGCACACGGGTTTCGGGCACGGTGACAGCAGTCGCAGTTGAAGATTATCAGAAGGTGAAGGCGGGAGATTTGTTAGTACAGCTCAAGGACGACGACTACCTTGCGCAGGTCAAACAGTCTGAAGCTGCCGTCGAAGCAGCCAATGCCGCCTTGGAGAATAACAGCAAGCAAAAGGCGCTACAGGAGTCCAGGATCGCACAAGCCGGGGCCGGGGTCGAAGCCGCGAAGGCTGACATCGCGCAGGCCGAAGCCAACATCGAAGCGACAAGGGCCGAGATTGCTAACGCGCAAGCCGGCGTGGAAGCCGCTAAAGCCGATGTCGTGCGCACGCAGTTGGAAAAAAAGCGGCAGGAGGCGCTCGTCGAGTCGGCGTCCGCGACTCGGCAGAAGCTCGAACAGGTCACGGCAGATGAAGAGCGATTTCGGGCTGCGCTCGATAGCCGCAAAGCCGATCTGGCAAAGACACAGGCGATGCTTGGCCTCCGTCAGGCGCAAGCGCAACAGGCGCGCGCCGGACTTGCCAGCCGCGAATCGGAGTTGGAAGCGCAGCGCAGGCAGCGCGGCGTGCTCGACGCGCAAGAGTCACAACTGAGGGCCGACTTGAGGGCGAAGGAAGAAGCGGTTAAGGTAGCACGCACCAACCTGGATTACACGCGAATCCTCGCACCCACTGACGGCATCGTTGGTGAGCGCAAAGTCCGCGTCGGGCAACTCGTCAGCCCAGGCACGCAGGTCATCTCGATTGTTGATAATCAAGTGTGGGTGCAAGCCAACTACAAAGAGACGCAGCTCACAAATGTCAGCAAGGGCGATTCAGCGATCATTACCGTTGATACTTTTCCTGGCCTCAGATTGAAAGGCCAGGTCGAAGAGATCGCCCCGGCCAGCGGCTCGCAATTCGCCCTGCTCCCGCCTGACAACGCATCGGGCAACTTCACGAAGATTGCGCAGCGCATTCCTGTGAAGATTGTTATCGATCATGACCCGCGCGTAGCTGACCGTCTACGACCAGGAATGTCGGTCATCGTCGAGATTAACGCATCAGGTAAGAAAAGTGCCGACGCGACTGCGAGGAAAGAGCCGTGAGCGTGACGGCAACAAGCAGAGATGATGTGGGGACACCCGCAACTATTCCGGCATCGTGGCCGTTGCGCCTGAAGCTCGCGGTCAAGCCAAACGCTTACGTGGGCACGCTGGGCGTGTTTCTCGGCGCAGGCATTGCGACACTGTTCGGGCGATTGTTGAGCGTAGGTTTGCCTGACCTGCGCGGCGCGTTCGGCTTCGGCGTAGATGAGGCATCATGGATTCCGACCGCCTACAACATGACGCTGATGTTTATGGGGCCGTTCTCGGTCTATCTCGGCGCATTCCTGGGCGTCAGGCGCGTTCTGCTGTGCGCAACGCCGATCTTCATTGTGGCTTCGATCTTGCTGCCGTTATCGCCTAACCTCACGGTGATGCTGGCGCTACAGGTGATCGCCGGGATTTCGTCCGGCACCTTTTATCCGCTGACGATGACCTATGCGTTGCGCAACCTGCCGCTGCGCTACACGATCTACGGCATCGGTGTCTATTCGATGGACATCCTGCCCGCGACATCGCTGGCCGTGCCGTTGGAGGCCTGGTTCACCGAGCATCTGTCGTGGCGCTGGATCTTCTGGATTTGCGCAGTCCTGACGACGCTGATGATATGGTGCATCTACCGGGCGATTCCGCACCCGCCGCCGCGCACCGGCCCCAAGCCGGAGATCAGTTGGAGAGGGTTTTTGTATGGCAGTCTCGGCCTCAGCCTGATCTATGGCGCGCTCGATCAGGGCGAACGATTGAACTGGTTGGAATCGGGAGTGATCGTTGCAATGCTTGTGACCGGTGCGTTCCTGATCACTGCCGCAATCATTCGCCGGTGGGTGTCCCCCAACCCGCTAGTGAATATTCCGTTCCTCAGGCAGAGAAACACACTCATCCTGGGGGCCAGCTTGTTCTCATTCCGTTTCGTGCTGCTCGCCATTGCCTTGCTGATCCCAGCCTTTCTCGGCGCGATCCAGGGCTATCGTCCGCTTGAAACGGGGCGCGTATTGCTGTGGGTCGTCGGGCCGCAGCTACTGGTCGGCATCGTTGCGGCGTGGCTGATGCGGCGGATTGATAACCGATTGATGCTGGCTGTTGGATTTGCAATTGTCGCCGTCGCCTGCTTGATAAACACACAGCTTACGAGCGCGTGGGCGGGCGATAATTTCTGGACCTCACAACTTATTATCGGCGTTGGCCTGTCAGTGACATTCGTTGCCATAGTCGGATCAATCGTCCAGCAAGCGGTCAATTCGGGAGCGATCATGAGACCGATAGATGTCCTCACTTATTCTGCGTTCATTCACAGCATCCGGCTATTCGGAGGTGAGGTGGGGACCGCCTTCATGCAGAGATTCATTTCGGTGCGCGAGCAATTTCACTCGAATTTGATCGGGCTGCACGTCGAGGCTGGCAACTGGCTGACCGACGAGCGCCTAAGGTTGCTCACCGGCGCAGTCAGCGCCAATTCTTCAGGAATGGATGAAGCGCAGAGACGTTCGGCCGCACTGCTTGGCGGGCAGGTGAGGCAGCAGGCTTACACGCTCGCCTACATGGACGGCTTTATGATCATCGCCTGGGTCTGCGTGATGATCATTACACTCATTGCTTGCTTGAAACCGATGAAGATATTCTTCGATTCGCAATCGTCAGCGCCTCCAGGCTGATCATCAATACTTCGCCATCCTGCGAAGAGTTCATATAAGCATTGGCAATATCGATGAGGATCAATCCAACGCGCCTTCGGTCTGCCATTGACAAGCGCAATTGAGAATGAATCGTAAAAAACGATCTTCTCGCGGCCCTTCGTAAGAAATTAACGAGCACAAATCCTCCCGCGAATAAAATCAGCAAATTAAGATTGGCCCCCCGGTTGCCTTTCTATGGGCCGTGCGAATAGTTCAATCAAAATTCCAAGGAGAACCATAAAAATGACACTAGCAAAACGTTCAGAAAAAGGTTTGTTGACCCCGGACAACTGCGTGGTTGCGCTGATTGACCACCAGCCGCAAATGCTATTCGGAGTCAGCAACTTTGATCGTCAAACGATCATAAACAACACGGTGGCACTCGCGAAGGCTACCCAGGTATTCGACATTCCGGTCGTGCTCACGACGGTGGAGACGAAAAGCTTTAGCGGGAATATTTGGCCGCAAATAAAAGCTGTGTTTCCGAAACAGGAGCCCATCGAACGTTCCTCGATGAATTCCTGGGACGACAAGAAATTTGTCGCGGCTATCGAACGAACAGGACGCAAGAAGATCGTCTGGGCGGGGCTCTGGACCGAGACCTGCATCGCCCTCCCCACCATTCAAGCCCTTCACGACGGCTACGAAGTTTTCGTCGTTGAAGATTGCTGTGGAGATGTTAGCCAGCTTAGTCACGACAACGCTATGAAGCGAGTGATTCAGGCCGGAGCAAAACCCGTGACTGCACTTTCCACCCTTTTGGAGTGGCAGCGTGATTGGGCGCAGCGCGACACCTACGATGCCGTCATGGATATCGTGAAAACGCACATGGGAGCCTACGGCATTGGGGTGGAGTACGCCTACACCATGGTTCACGGCGCACCAGCCTCGATATTTCCCGAATACGTGATCCCCTCGCCTGTCGGAGCGCACAAATAAAAGGAGGCCAGAGGACCGGAAACTCTCTGGCCTCTGGTCAAAGAGAGCTCGAACTAGCAGTTGCATCAAGGAGATTTCAATGCCGGCTGACACGATATTGCACAACGCCAAGATCGCCACGAACGGAGTTCCATCATTCGTCGAGGCTCTCGCCATTACCAATGGAAAGATCATTGCGACCGGGACTGACCGCGAGATCTTCCGGCTGCGTGGTCATGAGACCAGAGTGATTGATGCGAATGGCCGCACGGTGATTCCTGGCCTTAACGATTCACACATGCATCCGATTCGCGCAGGACTCAGCTACAACATGGAACTTCGATGGGACGGCGTGCCGTCGCTCGCCGACGCGTTACGTATGCTAAAAGAGCAGGCCGCGCGGACGCTCCCGCCGCAGTGGGTGCGGGTCGTCGGCGGGTGGACGGAGTTCCAGTTCGCGGAGCGCCGGATGCCAACGTTGGATGAAATTAACGACGCTGCGCCCGACACGCCTGTCTTTGTGCTCCACCTGTATGACAGTGCTCTGCTAAATGCAGCAGCGTTGCGTGCCGTCGGATACACAAAGAACACTCCTGACCCGCCTGGGGGAGAGATTCAGCGCGACAAAAACGGAAACCCTACGGGACTGCTGATTGCAAAGCCGAATGCGAATATTCTCTACTCCACTCTGGCGAAGGGCCCAAAACTGTCACGCGAAGATCAGGCAAATTCAACGCGCTTGTTCATGCGTGAACTGAATCGCTTCGGGCTCACGAGCGTCATTGACGCGGGTGGCGGCTTCCAAAATTATCCCGACGACTATGCAGTCATCGAGGAACTCCACCGCAGAGGCGAACTCACGCTCCGATTCGCAGCCAACCTGTTTACACAGCATCCCAGAGGAGAACTTGCCGATTTTCAAAACTGGACGAAGATGACCAGGCCGGGCGAAGGCGACGACTTCTACCGGGTGAACGGCGCGGGAGAGATGCTTGTCTTTTCGGCTGCTGATTTCGAGGACTTCCTTCAAGTGCGTCCAGACATGCAGCCGGTGATGGAAGCCGAACTCAAAGCGGTCATCCGGCACCTGGCCAAGAACCGCTGGCCGTTCCGCCTGCACGCGACTTACGACGAGACGATCACGCGCGCCTTGAACGTCTACGAGGAAGTCAACCGCGAGGTGCCTTTTAACGGCCTCCACTGGTTCTTCGACCACTGTGAGACGATCTCTGACCGGAACATCGAGCGCGTAAAGGCGCTCGGCGGCGGCATCGCGGTTCAAAACCGGATGGCGTTCCAGGGCGAGTACTTCGTTGATCGCTACGAGCAACGGCAGGCGGAGCGTACGCCGCCGATCAGGCGAATGCTTGAGCTAGGCGTGCCCGTCGGTGCCGGCACGGACGCGACGCGCGTTTCGAGCTATAACCCGTTCGTCTCTCTTTATTGGCTCGTCACCGGCAACACCGTTGGAGGGCTGAACCTTTACCCGGAAAATAATCGGCTCGACCGCATGGAAGCGCTCCGGCTCTACACGGTCGGGAGTTCCTGGTTCTCGACCGAGGAAGGCAAGAAAGGCTCGATTGCTCCGGGCCAGCTAGCCGACCTGGCCGTGCTCTCGGCTGACTACTTTTCTATCCCCGACGAAGAAATCAAACGACTCGAATCCGTGTTGACGATGGTCGACGGCAAAGTCGTTTATGCGGCGGGAGAATTCTCGAAGCTCGCGCCGCCGCCGCTCCCAGTCAGCCCCGACTGGTCGCCTGTCAAGTATTACGGCGGTTATCAGCAGCCGCATGATGCGACAGGCGACGGAGCAGACCGCGCTGCACGGTCGGCAGTCGAGCACAGCGCTCGACATAAGGCGCATCGCTGGATTTTCGGTGAAGCGGGCATGTGGGAGCTTGGGTGCGATTGTTTCGCATTCTGATAAGTGACGTATGAGTACGAGATCGCAATTACAGTTTGGTGCGTTGATCCGCAACAGCATGATTGAGATGATTCTCACCTCCGTGTTGCTTTTCGGAGTAACAACAATCGTGAGATTTGTCGTGGGTCCTTCGCCAGTTTCTCGCGCGCTTCCTGAGATCCATGTTGAGTTATTCATTGTCGGGACGTTGGTCGCGGTGCTGCTTACTGGTCTGATCATCAGCCGTCCGGGTAAAATCAGCGGCGGCCACATGAATCCTGCGATATCGCTGGCGATGTGGCGCTTCGGTGTGTTCCCCGCCGCTGGAATCATCCCTTACATCGCGGCTCAGATGCTCGGGTCGGTAATTGGCGTGCTTGCCGCCCGGGCAGCTTGGGGTGCAGTTGTCGCACGTCCACCAGTGTTGTACGCCGTCATTCAGCCCGCACCTGCATGGTCGGCGGCGGCGCTGTTTGCGGCTGAACTCATCGGTATGGGGCTGATTGTCTTCACGGTTGGTTACTTTCTGTCTATCCCGCGGCTCGCCCCACTTGTGCCCTGGCTGGTTGGGATTCTGATCGGGCTTGGGATTGCACTGCTCGGCACCCAAACCGGCGGCAGCTTGAATCCTGCGCGCCAGTTTGGGCCCGCAGTTGTTTCAGGACACACAGCCGAACTATGGGTGTTTTTGATCGCTCCGATGGTAGGGGCTGAACTCGCAGCACGTCTGCTCCAAGCGTTTCGGAAACGACGCCAGGTGCTCACGCACCGGCTCTGTGGGACTCGCCCGGACGGACGACCACTTGAGGGCGGGCCCCGCGAGGCTGGTCCCGCTGTACACCCCGCCGCGTAGGACGGGAGGGAGAGACGATCTGATTCGTAGTCCTGCCCTTGGACGCAACGAAGTTGGCATGGGCAGGGCGAAGAAAGGAGATTCCGATGCGATTGACGCGAGCATTCTCGGTGGCCGCTTTTACGATTCTTTTGATGGTTGGAACTGTCCGTGTTTCCGTATGTCAGCAGACGACACCGACAGCGACGCCCACTGTGGCCGTTGGGCCGCAATATGACACAACGCACGTTTACGTCGCGCCAGAAGAATTCGACCGCTTCGTCGCCTGTGTCTTGGCAACTTTCGGAGGCACCACCTCCAAACAAGTCGTCGCAACCGTGACACCAAGCCCCAGCAGTACTATCTCGCAGTTGATATTGACGCCGGTGGGTACGATTTCCGTCTTCGGCTTCAAGACGCCCATCCCATACCCCTTCGGCGAAGAAAGAACCGGGTACCTGGTGGGCGACCTGGATACGGCGGTGCGCGCTGCCCAGGCAACAGGCGCGGATGTCCTCGTCACTCCGTTTGATGACCCGATTGGGAAAGACGCGATCATCCAATGGCCGGGCGGCGTCAACATGCAGATCTACTGGCACACCACACCACCATCCTATAAGCCTCTCGAAACGGTTCCGGAAAATCGCGTCTATGTGTCCTCCGATAGGGCGGACGCGTTCATTCGGAGCTTTCTTGCCTTTGCGCACGGCAAGGTTGTTTCCGACGATGCCCACGCGCCCGGCGTTGAAATTGGCCGACCGCGAGACACATATCGGAGAGTTAGGATCGCATCGAATTTTGGAAAGCTGACCGTTCTCGTGACGGATGGTCAGCTCCCGTATCCATACGGACGGGAGGTCACCGGTTATGAGGTAGCAAACCTTGCGGACACGCTCGCAAAAGCGAAAGGTGCCGGCGCAACAATCCTCGTTGTTCCGTATCAAGCCGATCAGCGGCAGGCCGCCATTGTGCAGTTCCCCGGTGGCTATATCGCCGAGATCCACTCGGCGGTTAAGAAGTAGAGTCTCGCCCAGAAAGAGGATGACAATTGAGCGGAATGGTTGGCCAGAGGAAACATGGTTAAGCGACTCCCTGCAATTTTGGCACTGGTTCTCATTGTTGGCGTACCAGTCGTCCATGCGCAGTCGGACAACGCTGCCGAGCCGAAGGTCCCGGATCGCAGCTACAAGTTATTGAGGGAAGATGAGGACTGGAGCTTTCTGCGTGACCCGCGTCTCCGGCAGGATCCTTGGGACTCGATCAAATACATTCGACTCCGCAGCAACGCTGATGACTGGTACATGACAATCGGTGGAGAAGCCAGAGAAGTCTGGGAGCAGATCGGAAACGACAACTGGGGGCAGCAGCCCTTCATGAACGGATACCTGAACGAGAGGTACATGCTCTCGTTGGACCTTCATTTCGGCAAACACGTTCGCACGTTTTTGGAGTTGAAGAGTGGGCTGAACTCCTACCGTCGCGGCGGCCCACGGCCCATCGACGAAAAGAAACTCGATTTTCAGGCAGGTTTTCTGGAAGTCGGCACTGCCGGAAGTCGTAACTGGATCAAAGTTCGGGCCGGCAGGCAGGAGATGGAGTATGGTTCGGGCCGATTGATTGACGTTCGTGAAGGCCCGAATGTCCGGCTCAGCTTCGACGGCTTCAAGGTGATGGCCAAAATCAACTCTTGGCGAATTGACGGATTCGCGATGCGCCCCGATTTGGACAAGCCTGGATTCTTCGACAATGCGCCCGACCACGAGATTGGCTTCTGGGGTGTCTACGCGACGCGGTCACTTTCGAAGAGTATGTCTCTGGATGCCTATTACCTCGGCCTAAACCGCAAGCACGCAACCTTTCAGCGAGGCACCGCCCAAGAAGTGCGCCACAGTGTGGGCGCAAGGGTTTCGCAGCCTATCGCGACTGAACGGCCTGGTTGGGATTTTGATTACGAAGCGCTTTGGCAATTCGGAACATTTGGCTCCGTAAATATTCGCGCGTGGACGGTTGCATCGGAAACAGGCTATCGGCTTCCGACGGTAGCGCTGAAACCTCGGTTCAGCGCAAGGGTGGATATTTCCAGCGGCGATCATCCGAAATCGAACACGCTAGGAACATTCAACGCATTATTCCCTAAAGGTAACTACTTTGGCGTCTTAGCTACAACCGGTCCCGGCCCCGTAAATTTCATTGATCTGCATCCCCGCGTTGAAGGAACGCTCCCACACAATGTGTCTGCTTCGTTTGATTGGATTTTTCAGTGGCGAGAGAGCGTAGAGGATGGTGTCTATGCGGTCCCTGGATTCCTTATTAGGCCAGCAAACGATAGTCGCGCTCGGTTCGTTGGACACAGACCGGGAATCGAGGTGCGATGGCAGGTGAATCCCCATCTTTACTTTCAGGGGGATTATGGAATCTTTTATGCAGGACGTTTTCTAAAGGAAACACAACCTGGACGTAACCTGAATTACTCGGCCTTGTGGGTCGGCTACAAGTTCTAGGATTTGCGCGCGGTATAAATATTCGTCAATTATGTACGACCAGCGCGGTAAGCCGCGCAGAATCGTCGAGGGCCTAATGACAGCACCTTCAACTCCAATGCAGACCGTTGCGGCGAACCGCGGCACCCATACCATCGCACTCGTTGCGCTGACGTTCAGCACAGGGCTGATTGATGCGCTCAGTTTCATCGCGTTGGGGCACGTTTTCACAGCGAATATGACGGGCAACATCGTCTTTCTTGCCTTCGCCGTTGGCGGAGCGCAAGGGCTCTCGGCAGCACGGTCGGCTGCGTCTCTCCTGTCGTTCATGGCAGGGGCGCTCTGTGGCGGTATCATCAGCGTTCGACATTCGGATTGGACGCAAGCACGGCTCCTGAAGCATGCAAGCGTCATCGAAGCCGCGCTGCTGCTCGTCGCGACAAGCTTCGCTGTCATCACCGGAAGCAAGCACGAAATCACCCCGAATGCGGTGTATGGCCTCATTGTCCTTACCGCTGTCGCAATGGGGTTTCGCAACGCCGTGGTGAGAAAACTTGCCGTGGCGGACGTGACGACTACGGTACTGACGCTGACAGTAACGGGCCTTGCTTCCGATTCTTCTCTGGCCGGCGGGACTAATCCGCGATGGAAGAGGAGGCTCGCGTCGATAGTCACGATGTTTGCCGGGGCTGCGACAGGAGCAATTTTGTTGCGGTACGGCGTTGTTGCGCCCCTCGCCGCGAGCAGCATCATCGCCGTGCTCGCATCTATGGCGGCGAGGCGATCAGAGCGCGTCTCGCAATCGTCAGCGCCGCCAGGCTGATCATCAATACTTCGCCATCCTGCGAAGAGTTCATATAAGCATTGGCAGATATCGATGAGGATCAAGCTAACACGCCTTCGGTCTGCCATTGACAAGTGCAATTGAGAATGAATCGTAAAAAACGATCTTCTCGCGGCCCTTCGTAAGAAATTAACGAGCACAAATCCTCCCGCGAATAAAATCAGCAAATTAAGATTGGCCCCCCGGTTGCCTTCCTATAAGTCGAGCGAGGAGAAGATTGACATACAGAATTCAACGCTCAATGAAAGCCGGCGCGATAGTCTTCGCGCTAAGCGGAGAAATGGACATTGAACAGACAGAGCGACTGCAAGAGATGCTGGAGATTGAAAAGCACAGTCGAATCCTGCTGGACCTGAAAGAGGTGACATTAGTTGGGCGAGAAGGGGTGGAGTTTCTGGCGCGGATTGAAGCCTCTGGGGTTGGGATCGTGAACTGCCCCGAATACGTTCGCAGATGGATCCTCTCGGAGAAGCGCAGGACCAGAAGCTAACTATGTTTGAAGCCGATGCGGCTGCTGACAAGTTATTTGCCAGGTGTCGGAGTAATCATCATGGGAATATTCCAAGCTATTTTCTTGACACTCGCAGTTTCAGGATACGGTTGGCGTTGGCTCTGCTATGGCGGCTCTTGCGCGAGGTGATGCCTCCGATGCATCGAGTGAAGATCGAATTGGCAAAGAAAGGGAGGGATAGAGATGTCTTATCAAACTCTTAATTTGGCGACGCAACCGATCAACCAGACCGAAGTCATGGAGATCATTAACACAAATAGATTGGTAGCACTCGATCCAAACCGCAAGAGCATGCAGGCAGCGCGGTTTGAAGTGGAGCGGTATGTGGTGCAACCGCTTGCGAACCTTGCCGCAACGAAGCAGCTACGGCTGGGAGACGTGATGGTCATAGACCTGGATCTGAGCGGAAAGAAGCTGGCTTGCTTCCGCGATGACAGCGGAACGAGCCTCGCGGCTGCCGCGCTGCAATCGGCTCAATCCCTGACAATCAACCCCCAAAAAAGTATCGCAGCTTAATTCGAGGGATACACCGCGGTTGAGCATGAAAAAGAACACTACCCTGAAAGGAGAAATGGAATGACAAGTGAAAGAAAAGATATTAAGCAGCAGAAGCCACTGCCGCCGCCCAATAGCGACTTCTACGACATCAGGTCGACATTAAGCGCCGAGGAACAGGAAATTGTGAAGCAGGTACGCGAGTTCCTGGACACCAAGGTTGCGCCCATCATCTCGAAGTACTGGCTCGAGGACGCTTTTCCATTTGAACTGCTGCCGCCATTAAAGGAGCTGAACATCGGCGGTATTGGTATCGAGGGTTACGGCGGCCACGGTGGAAGCCTTGGGCTCTGGGGCTCCATCGCGATGGAGTTTGCACGAGTCGATCCATCGCTCGCAACGTTTCTCGGTGTCCACACCGGCCTGGCAATGGGCAGCATTTATCTGGGCGGATCCGAGGAGCAGAAACAGAAGTGGCTCCCACCTATGATCCGCTTTGAAAAGATCGGCTGCTTCGGCCTGACTGAGCCGCTGGTAGGTTCGGGAACCTCGTCCGGCATGCTGACGACGGCGAAGCGCGAGGGCGACACATGGGTCTTGAACGGCGAGAAGAAATGGATCGGCAACTCCCCGTGGTGCGACATTTCGATCATCTGGGCGCGTGACGCGGACGATAATCAGGTCAAGGGCTTCATCGTCGAGAACAAGACGACGCCCGGCTTCAGCGTCGAGAAGATCACGGACAAGATGGCGCTGAAAGTGGTCCAGAACGGTCACATCACCTTGAAAGATTGCCGCGTACCCGAAGCGAATCGACTCCAGAAGGATACGTCGTTCCGCGATACAGCACGGGTATTAAAGGTCACGCGCTATGGCGTCTCGTGGATGTCGACCGGTTGTCAGATGGGAGCCTACGAGCACGCGCTCAAGTACGCTCAGGAGCGGTTGCAGTTCGGTAAGCCAATCGCGTCGTTTCAGATGATCCAGGAACTGCTCGCCAAGATGATCAGCAACATTACGGCCTGCCAGTGCATGGTGATGCGCATGGCCCAACTGCACGATGAAGGAAAGCTGACGGACGCCCATGCGTCAGTCGCTAAGGCATTCTGCACCGCCAAGTGCCGCGAGACGGTTGCATGGGCCAGGGAAATCTGTGGCGGCAACGGCATCTCCGTTGAGTACGGTGTCGGTCGTTTCTTCGCGGACGCCGAAGCGCTGTACACCTACGAAGGCACATACCAGATGCAGAACCTGATCATCGGCAAAGCCATAACGGGACTCAGTGCCTTCGTGTAAGACGCAACTCTATTAACGGATCAATCGCCGGCAGGTGACAGCAGTATGTGCTCAGTCACAATTCAACAGCTTAAAGAGAGGAGTGTTTTATGAGTTCTCCAATAACGGGATTAACGCTCGAGAATGTTTTGTACGAGAAGAAAGATTCCATCGCTTACGTAACTCTGAATCGTCCCAAAGTCCTCAACGCATTGAACAAGAAAACATGGGCCGATTTGCGAACGGCTTTCGAGGCCGCGCGGGATGACGCTGCCGTGCGAGGGGTGATCCTGACGGGTGCGGGCGATAAGGCTTTCATCGCCGGCGCGGACATCAGCGAGCTCGCAAACGTCAGCGCTGTGGAAGCAGAAGAATCCAGCACTTTTGGTCAAGAGGTCCTCAACCTCGTCGAAAATCTCGGCAAGCCGGTGATCGCAGCCATCAATGGATTTGCGTTAGGCGGCGGCTGCGAAACGGCGATGGCTTGCACCATCCGTGTGGCCTCAGAGCACGCGAAGTTCGGTCAGCCCGAAGTCAAGTTGGGACTCATTCCCGGCGGCGGCGGAACGCAACGCCTGCCGCGACTGGTCGGGAAGGGCCGAGCCCTCCAACTCATTCTTTCCGGGGAGACGATTAGCGCGCAGGAGGCCTATCGCATCGGGCTCGTAAACGAAGTCGTTCCGGCAGCCGATCTGATCGCACGCGCCGAAGCAATCCTGAAGCAGATCTTTGCTAATGCTCCGCTCGCCGTGAAGTTCTCACTTGAGGCGGTGAACAAGGGACTGGAGACAAGCGTGGCCGAGGGCTTGTCACTGGAAGCTTCTTTGTTCGGGCTTTGCGCCGGGACTGAAGACAAGAAGGAAGGTACGCAGGCGTTTCTCGAAAAGCGTTCGCCACAGTTTCAGGGACGATGAGTCTGTCGAGTTTTCGAATCGTTTGAGGAGTGGTTATGTCGGCTCAACGTGATCTTCGCACATTTGCCCCGTCATTCGAATTTCGGTTCACGAGTTCGGATGGAATGCGCATAGCTTGCGCTCGATGGGACAGTCGCCGTCGCGTTCGCGGTGTAGTCCAGATCGCACACGGAATAGGCGAACACATCGGGCGGTATGCGGAGACGATTGAATTCCTTGTAGCAAACGGCCTGACCGTTTACGGGAACGATCATCGCGGACATGGCCGCACGGCGGTATCTGACGCCCAATTTGGGGATTTCGGCGAAGGCGGTTTTGACTTGCTGGTTGAGGACATGATTTGTCTGGGCCGTCTTGCCAGGAGAGAGAATCCGAACCTTCCAGTGATCCTGCTTGGGCACAGTATGGGCTCCTTCGCGGCACAACAATACGCGCTCGACCACAGCGGTGATATAGACGCACTCATTCTCTCTGGATCGGGCGCTCTCGACGGACTCGCGAACCTAGCGAGTTCAGCGCCGGCAGGGAAAAACATTCTGAACGCTCCCTTCGAGCCGGCGCGAACTCCGTTCGACTGGTTGAGCCGCGACAGCGCAGTTGTCGATGCCTTCATCAACGACCCGCTGTGCTTTGCGGAACTTCAGCCTGCATCCTTTGCGTCGTTTCTTGCGGCTGCGCCGCGACTGTCTGATCTCATACAGCTTCGCAGGATACGAGATGACTTGCCCATCTACCTGTTCTCAGGGAGCGAAGATCCGGTGGGTCAGGAACTCGAAGGAGTCCAAATACAAATCGACCGCTATCACAAGGCGGGCATCTACGACATCTCCCACGATTTTTACCACGGCGGTCGGCACGAAATGCTTAATGAGATCAACCGAGGCGAAGTGAGGGAGCGTTTGCTCGCCTGGATCTTTGCAGTGATCGAGAGAAAAGAAGGTTTCGATTTTTCATCGGACACCATGGAACTTTGAATTATTGAGGAGACCACAATGGCAACTGACAACATTTTTTCTGGATTGAAAGTAGTGGACCTGGCGAGCTTCATCGCCGGTCCCGGCGCAGCGGTGATCTTGTCCGACTTTGGCGCAGATGTGATCAAGGTCGAACCGCCCAGCGGTGACACATGGAGAATTGGTTACAAGATCCCACCGCAACCTCGCGCGAATGACAACTATCCCTGGCATCTGAACAACCGGAACAAGCGGGGATTGGCTCTCAACCTTAAATCGCCCCAAGCGGCGGAGATCCTCGAACGGCTGGTGAAGTGGGCTGATGTGCTGATCGTCAATACGCCACACCCAGCCCGCAAGAAACTCAAGCTCACGTACGAGGATGTCTCGCAGTGGAATCCGCGTCTCATCTACGCCGATATCACTGGCTACGGAGATAAGGGACCAGATGCCGACCTACCTGGATTCGATATCACCGCTTACTGGGCCAGAACTGGGTTGCTGTCGCTGACGCGAGATGCTGGCGCTCCGCCAACTCTGCCAGTGTCGGGAAGCGGAGATCATGCTACGGCGGTTAGCCTGTATTCCGCGATTGTCACCGCACTCTATCGACGCGAGCGCACTGGAAAAGGTTCCTACGTTACGACATCGCTGCTCGCTTCCGGAGCATGGGCCTGCGGAGTTCCGATTCAAGCTGCCCTCGTTGATGCGACATTCTTCCCGCTGCACGATCGGTTAAAGCCACCCAACGCAACTTTCAATGTCTACCGAAGCTCCGATGACAACTGGTTCCTGATTGTGCTGACGCCCGACAAGTGGCCGGCTCTGGCGACGGGGATTGGCCGCCCGGATCTACTGACCGATGCGCGCTTCGCCGATCCAGCGAAGCAGATGTCGAACTCAGCCGAGCTCACAGCGATTCTAGACGAAGTGTTTACGTCACAGCCGATGTCGCACTGGCGCGAAGTATTCGATCACGGCCATATCACGTTCGGTATTGTGCGAGCGCCAAGCGAAGTCATCAACGATTCGCAGTTAAGAGAGAACGATATTGTGGTTCCGATTGAGGGCGCAGGGGGGAACTTGAAGTTCACCGTCAGCAGTCCCATTCAGGTGCACGATGTCGCCAAAGTTCCCGCAAAGCGCGCCCCGGAAATTGGGGAACACAATGAAGAAGTCCTGAAAGAAATAGGATTCGACACGAAGCAGATCGATGGCTTTCGCGCAAGCGGTGCCGTCCCATCTGTTGGGCATGCCGAAGAGGCAACCAAGGGAGTTCGACGATGAGCGAGATTATTAGCGAACGTTCCGGAAGTATTTTGCGCGTCCAGTTGAATCGGCCAGACAAAAAGAACGCGATGACTTCGAGCATGTACGTAACTCTCGCGGATCTTCTCAATGACGCGGCCAAGGACGAACAAATACGTGCGGTGCTCTGGCACGGCGCGGGAGATTCATTTTCCGCGGGCAACGATGTGGAGGATTTCCTGAAGAATCCTCCAGGGCCAGGTGAATCTCCTCAAGCTCGCTTGATGAATGCACTGATTAACTTCGACAAACCACTGATCGCCGCCGTGCAAGGCGCAGCTATCGGAGGCGGGACCACCATGCTGACGCACTGCGATTTCGTGTATGCAGCTGAGAACGCGAAGTTCCAAGTGCCCTTTATCAACCTCGGTCTGGTGCCGGAATTCGGATCGAGTTACTCGCTTCCGATGCGCATCGGACACCTCCGTGCCGCCGAGTTAATTTTGTTAGGACTGCCTTTCGATGCTCGGCGGGCCGCGGAGCTTGGATTGGTGACCCGTATCGTGCCCGACGAGAAACTGCTGGCCACTGCGACTGAAACAGCCCAGAAGTTGGCAGCGAAACCGGCTGGCGCGTTGCAGGTCTGCAAGAGACTCATGAAGCGGTCTTCGCGCGAGCAGATCGAGCAGGCCATGAAAGTCGAGAATGAGGAGTTCGCCTCGCTAGTGCGCTCGGCGGAGGCCAGGGAAGCATTCACGGCATTCATTGAGAAGCGTCCGCCGGACTTCACGAGAACAAAGGAACCTGCGACCGTCAAATAGGCTTTTCCAACTGCGCAGATTCGGAAATGTGCCAGAGGAGTGTGCTTGGAGCTTTCCGCTCTGTGAGCGGCATGACTCTGTTGTGAGGCGGTGATCAAGCAGACGATTAATCACGAACTGATACTTAAAGGAGAAAAACATGAGCAAGCAAGCTTCGAAATCAAAAGTTAAGTCCGTCGCCAAAGGCACGGCTGGCCGTTTATTCGTTCTCGATCTGAGCGGTGGCCGCATCTTTACGGTGAATCCGGACGGTTCCGAAAAAAAGGTCATCGTAACTGACTGCCATCTCCCCGATGGCATCGTCGTGGACGTTGAAGCTGGGCACATCTATTGGACCAGCATGGGTGTTCTCAAGCTGAATGACGGATTCATCGAGCGCGCCGACCTCGACGGTCACAATCGCAAAACGATCATTCCAAGCGGCGGCACCTTCACGCCAAAGCAACTCCATCTCGATAAGGAGAACGGCAAGCTCTATTGGTCGGATCGCGAAGGGATGCGCGTCATGCGCTCAAATCTCGACGGTTCGCAGATTGAGACCCTGGTAGATACGAGCCAGGGCGATGCGCGCCCTGGCCACGACGCAAAGAAATGGTGCGTCGGAATCACCATCGATCCGAAGCGCGGGCAGATCTACTGGACGCAAAAAGGGCCGGACAACGCTGACGTAGGAAGGATCTGTCGCGCGAACATCGAAATCCCGAAGGGTGAGAACCCGGCCAACCGCAGCGATATTGAAGTCTTCTTCCATGACTTGCCGGAGCCGATTGATCTGGAACTCGATCTCGAAAATCGCGTCTTGTATTGGACTGATCGCGGGGATCCGCCGCGCGGCAACACGGTGAATCGCGCATCAATTGATGAGAAACCCGACGCACCGGAGATTGTGTTCGACCATCTGATGGAGGGAATCGGCATTGCCCTGGACGTTGCGGGTAATCGCATGTTCATGACCGATTTCGCCGGCTCGGTTTATTCAGCCAGGCTTGATGGGTCGGAGAAAAGGAATTTCCTCTTTGGTCAGGGAAACCTGACCGGAATTGCATACGCAGAAATAGCTTCAAAGGAGAACTGAATTATGTCTTACGACAAACCTATTCACCGAATCGCCATCGTTGGCACCGGAGTCATCGGCGCTAGTTGGGCCGCCCAGTACCTGGCTCGCGGGTTCGATGTGGTTGCCACCGACCCGGCACCAAACGCAGAAGAAAACTTGCGCAAGTACGTTGACGAGGCGTGGGAGCAACTCACGACCATCGGCCTTTCGACCGGCGCATCGCGCGACCGGTTGAGCTTTAACGCGAACATGAAGGATGCGTTGTCGAATGCCGACTTCGTGCAGGAAAACGCGCCCGAGCGACCGGAATTCAAGATCAAGCTCTTCGCCGACATGGATGAGGCGACTCCGGTTGATTCAATCATCGCGTCAAGCTCATCCGGGATCACGCCGAGCGTCATGCAGACGAATTGCAAGCACCCGGAGCGTGTCCTCGTCGGTCATCCATTCAATCCTCCGCACATCATTCCATTGGTAGAAGTCGTCGGCGGGAGCAAGACATCGCCCGAAGCAATTCAGAAGGCGATCACGTTCTATGCCTCGATTGGAAAGAAACCGATTCATTTGAAGAAGGAGCTTCCCGGGCATGTGGCTAACCGATTCCAAGCGGCGCTCTACCGCGAGATGCTTTACCTCATTGAGCAGGGCGTGCTGAGCGTAGAGGACACTGATGCTGCCGTTTGCTATGGACCGGGACTTCGTTGGGGTGTGATGGGTCAAAGTCTGCAATGGCACCTGGGCGGCGGTGCCGGCGGAATCAAACACTTCATGGATCACCTCATGGATCCACTACAAGGCATGATGAAGGCCCTTGGGACTCCAAACATCACGCCCGAGCTGAAGCAAACAGTCATGGATGGCGTGATGCGCGAGGCGAGCGGGCGTTCAGTCGATCAACTCGCTCAAGACGAAAACCGAGTGTTGATCGGGCTGCTCAAGCTAAGGGGTCTGGACGCCAAGGCGTCAGCATCAGCGACAGAGTCGGGCCCCGCCTAGGTCAAGAGGAAATAAGATGCTGGTGGGCCTGAGTCGTCTGCGGACTCACATGGCTAAATCAGGCCGCATAAGAAGGGGACAAAAGAAATGGCCATAGAGACACCGAGGCACAAAGAAAATCTTAAACCTCTCCTGGGTTTCTCAATATTTTCCTCTGTGTCTTTGTGCCTCTGTGGCCAATCCCCTGTTCTAATCTCGTAAGTTTCGATTTAGCTAGTGGGAGACGCCAGCTAAGGAGGTGAAGATCATGACAAAAAATCCATTGCCCCGCGTAGTAATCGTGGGCGGCGGTTTCGCAGGGATGGCTGCCGCCCGCGCATTACGAAACGCGCCAGTTCGAGTGACGCTGATTGACCGGTCGAATCACCACCTCTTTCAGCCGTTGCTCTATCAAGTAGCGACTGCCACACTGTCTCCGGGCGACATCGCTGCGCCGATTCGTCATTTGCTTCGGAAACAGCGCAACGTGACCGTTGCTATGGCAGAGGTCACTGGCGTCGATGTCGCAAACCGCCGAGTGTTAGTTGATTATCTGGGCCAACCCGACACCCCGTTCGAGTACGACTATCTGATCCTTGCGACTGGTGCTTCACACAGTTATTTCGGCCACAACGAATTTGCGGCGTTTGCTCCGGGAATGAAAACGCTGGCTGACGCCGAGTCCGTTCGCGCCAAAGTACTCAAAGCGTTCGAGACAGCCGAGATCGAAGAGGACCCGTCGAAGCATCAAGACCTGCTCACGTTTATACTAGTCGGCGGCGGTCCCACTGGCGTCGAGATGGCGGGTGCATTAGCCGAGCTTCGGCGATTCACGCTGAAGTCGGACTTCCGTCGCATCGATCCCCAGCGGGCGCGCATCATCCTCGCAGAAGCCTCGCCTCGGATTCTGGCAAATTTTCCCGAAGAACTATCGCGCAAAGCACAAGCGCGCCTGGAGAGCGTTGGCGTTGAAGTGCGCACCGGCAAGCCGGTCACAGCAATCGACGAATCAAGCGTTGTCATAGGTGACGAACGCATACCTTGCCGCACTGTGATCTGGACGGCGGGCGTTACGCCATCGCCTGCCGGGAAATGGCTGAACGTGCCGACTGATAGAGCCGGACGCGTTCGAGTTGAGAAGGATTGCAGCGTGCCTGGCCATCCGGAGGTCTTCGTCGTCGGTGACACGGCCTCACTTGATCAGGACGGCAAGCCGCTGCCGGGCGTCGCGCAAGTGGCCATGCAGCAGGGTCGCTATGTCGGGAAGCTGATTCGCAATCGAGAGACTGAACGTGCAGCGCCGCCGCCTTTCCGTTATTTCGACAAAGGCAACATGGCAGTGATCGGGCGCGGCTTCGCAGTTCTTGATTCCGGGCCGGTCAAGATGAGCGGGCTTCAGGCCTGGCTGGCGTGGGCTTTCATACACCTCCTCTATTTGCCTGCTTTTGGGAACCGGCTGCGCGTGTGGACACAAGCTATGTGGTCGTACTTCAGTCGTCAGCGCAGCTCGCAACTCATCGTGGAGCCGCGCGGCGGACCCATCGCTGCGCCGCTCAACCGTCAACTCCGAGAAGAACCAAGCAAGATTTTTGAACGCTCATCCGTATTGAAATAGCTGTAGAGAAGGGATGTCAGTACAGATGAGACGAGACCTGAACAAAATAGCCTTATGGCTCTTGCTGGCGGTTGGGTGCTTGCTAGCTCCGATGTCCGTGCAAGCTCAGAGTGGCAACCCGAATCGGCCATTCAGGGACGCCGTTGGGGCTGAAGCCGTCTCAGCCGCGCCGACAGACAGCGGGCGTGCTAAAGACCGCACCTCTGATGAGGAGAGCCGCTGGTTCGTAAGAATCGGCTGAGGAGAACTTCAGATGATTTATACGCATTCCCTGGGCCGGGCGGCAAGATTCTATCCAGAACGGATGGCGCTCGCCTCCGGCCTAAAGCGTTCGACTTTTCGTTCGCTTCACGAGCGTGTCGCGAGCATTGTCGCGGCGTTAAGCAGACACGGTTTTAGGGCTGGGGACCGCTTGGCCATTCTTCTTCCGAATGAACCCCAGTACATTGAGCTTGTGTATGCATGTGCGTGGTTGGGGGTGATCGCGGTTCCATTGAATACGCGGCTCTCGGCAAGAGAGATTGATCACGTACTCGCCGATGCAAGTCCGCGAGGCCTGATCCGTCACTCGTCAATGCCGATCCCGACAGTGCGGCTTGCGTGGCAGTTGGTGCTCGACGAAGAACCTCTTGACGTTCGGAGCGATTCTTATCCCGATGCGATTTACGACCCGGAGGCGATCCTGGCTCTTGTCTACACCAGCGGCACAACTGGCCGACCGAAGGGCGTTGCGCTGACTCACGCAAACATTCTGGCGAATATAGCCCACGTCAACTACTGGATGCCTTACACAGAAGGCAGGGTCTATCTCCACGCGGCACCGGTTTTTCACATTGCAGACTTCCCGTTCATGTTCGCGGCACCGGCTTTCGGCACCTGCCAGGTCACGATCCCGAAGTTCAGCCCGCAGAGCTTCTGCGAGACGGTCGAACGCGAACGGGTCAGCCACACGGTACTGGTGCCGACGATGATCAATATGTTGATCCAATTCCCGGAACTCAAGAAGTATGACTTGACCAGCCTGGAGCAGTTGGGCTACGGCGGATCCCCCATCGCCCCTGAGCTCATCCACCGGACGAGAGAGGTTCTACCCGATCTTAAGCTGGTTCAGGTCTACGGGCTGAGCGAAACCGGTTTTCTCACTGGCCTCAAAGACCACGAGCACACAAACGACAGGCTCAGGTCTTGCGGGCGAACTTGTCCAGGGATCGACATGCGGGTCGTGGACGAATCAGGAAAGGAAGTTGGAGTTGGACAACATGGTGAATTGGTGGCTCGCGGCGCGAATGTCCTGCGCGGTTATTGGAATAATGCGGATGAAACTAAGCGTGCGTTCCGAGACGGGCTGTTTCGCACAGGGGACTTCGGCTACCAGGATACAGACGGGTATTTTTACATTCTTGACCGTTTGAAAGACATGATGGTTACGGGCGGCGAAAATGTTTACTCCGGGGAGGTCGAGGCGGTTATTTGCGAGCATCCGGCGGTTCGCGAAGCAGCGGTCTTCGGAATCCCTGATCCGCAGTGGGGCGAGCTCGTGATGGCTTGCGTCGTGCTGAAGCCGGGAGAAGCTTTAAGCAGAGATGATTTGATCGCTCATTGCCGTCGGTCTCTAGCCAATTACAAGATCCCACGCCGCGTCGAGTTCTCGGAAACCGAATTGCCGAAGAACGGCTCCGGCAAAATCCTCAAGCGGGTTCTGCGTGAGCGTTTTTTGGCTCATCATGAACGGTCCGTGAGTTAAGGAAGCAACTGCGAACGTGAGTGTTTACGATCCTGCGTTTTGGAGCCGGTTTCAATTCGGCTTCACGCTGACCTATCACTATCTCTTTCCGCAACTCACCATGGGGTTGGCGTGATCCCTGGTCTTTTGGAAAGGGCGAGTCCTGGAGTTTTTACTAAGAGTTCAACGGCGACTATCTGTGTTGCCACCTTCAAACACGGCGTTGTAGGATGAAGTAATTAAGCCGTTAGCCAAGGGGGCAACATGGGGATGAGCAACAAACTTGAGGCCTCACGACAACCGGCTGCGACGGAAGACTCGCTACGCCTCCTCATCGATACCACTCCGGCTTTCATTCATACTGCGCTGCCTGATGGCGCTCTCGACTTCCTAAACTGGGGCTGGCTGGAATATGTTGGCCTCCCTCTAACAGATCTCCTCGGCTGGCGCTGGACCGCCTCAATCCATCCCGAAGATGTCGAAGAGTTCGTAGACAAATGGCGCGCGGCAATTGCGTCCGGAGAACCCTTCGTGGCCGAATCACGCGTGAGGCGCGCTGACGGGGAGTACCGCTGGTTCCTGCACCGCAAGGTACCACGGCGCAACGAAGCGGGAGAGATCGTCAAATGGTACGGCTCGAGTATTGAAATCGAAGAGCGCAAGACTGCGGAAGACAGAATCCGTGCGCAAGAAACAGAGCTTCGACAGATTCTGGAACTCGCGCCGCAGCACATCGGCGTATCTGGGCCTGATGGAACGCCACTTTACGCCAATCACGCAGCGCTTGAGTATTTCGGCATCACACTCGACCAATGGTGCGACGAAGCGTCTCGAATAGATTTCGTTCATCCAGATGATCATGAACAATTTCTCGGCGAAGGCAAGAACCGATTTATCGAAGGGGAGCCCCATGAATTCGAAGCTCGGTTGCTGAGGCACGACGGGCAGTTTCGCTGCCATCTGTTCCGCCAAAATCCGCTTAAAGATGAACGAGGACACATAATACGATGGTACGGCACAGCTACAGACATCGAAGATCGGAAACGGGCGGAAGAGGAGATCAAGAAGGAGAACATCGCACTTCGTGAAGAGATCGCCAAGACATCGATGTTCGAGGAGATCGTCGGCACCTCGCCTGCTTTGCAAGAGGTACTCCTCCAGGTAGAAATGGTTGCGCCAACCGACTCCACGGTTCTGATCACGGGAGAGACCGGCACCGGAAAGGAACTCATCGCCCGCGCCATCCACAAACGCTCTAAGCGTTCCAATCGTGCCTTTGTCAGTGTGAATTGCGCCGCAATTCCCTTGTCACTCATCGCATCGGAACTCTTCGGACATGAGAAGGGAGCCTTTACCGGAGCCGTGCAGCGGCGACAGGGCCGCTTCGAATTGGCCGAGGGCGGCACCATTTTCCTGGACGAGGTCGGCGAATTGCCCCCTGAGATTCAAGTCACCCTCTTACGCGTTTTGCAAGAGCGCGAGTTCGAGCGCGTCGGCGGCACCCGACCCCTACGCGCCGACGTTCGAGTAATCGCCGCTACCAACCGTGATCTGGAAACGGCAATCGCCGATAAGTCGTTTCGATCCGATCTGTATTACCGACTGAACGTGTTTCCGATG